>Ga0209591_10000123_pt1 | contig 96717 bp, 73 predicted proteins | sample MAT01_FD_187207 | JGI IMG/M metagenome (GOLD analysis project Ga0209591, IMG submission 187207) | Freshwater microbial communities from Lake Fryxell liftoff mats and glacier meltwater in Antarctica - MAT-01 (SPAdes) (version 2) | ecosystem: Environmental > Aquatic > Freshwater > Ice > Liftoff...
CGCGATGGAGATATCGGAATTCATCGGTCGAACTATTACTTTGCTCCATCGTGTAGATTCGAGAATCCCGCAGCGCATTAACCTCAAGACACTTCCAATGCGCAATGCGGGATTATTTGATGGTGTATATTCATACATCATGAATAAAAATCGATAAAGTGATTGATATCAAAGGGGGTTAGTGCTGCAATAGATTTCCAATGCGGATTCTGGGTTAAAGGAACTTCCACAAAGATCTAGAAATTGCCACTTGAAAAACTATCGTCCATTTGAGCGTCCTGTTGATCTTCATAAAAATATACTTTGATCATAACAACATCTCTCAAAAAATCGATTTTACCAATTTCAATTCGGTTGATTTTGATTCCAGTTCTATTCTCAAGATCTAGAACAAGTTCGGGACGTTTTCCTGTTCTGATGAGATCGATGTTTTCGTATTGAATCAATTTTTGAGATTCGTGACGTAGGAGCCATATTTTCTCAAGAGCATAGGTGACACCGATGATAACAAGATTGGCAAAACTCAATTCAAGAAGAGATACTTTTTTATTGATCAATGCATTCATGACCGATAGTGCAATGACAATGAAAAGATAGGTCATTTCTTTGATCGCAATGGCATCTGTTCTATAACGTATGATGCCAAACACCGCAAACAAACCCATTGCAAATCCCATGTCCAGATTAACATTACTCAAGAGAAAACACAGCATAAACACGGACAAACTAATCAGTATGTATGTGAAAAGAAAATCTTTTCTTTTTGCAATTGGATAATAAATGAAACGCACAATTATCATAATGAAGAGCATGTGCAGCGCCAATCGAATAGCCATTCCGCTTAAGTCTTCCCAATTGGCAAGCTTTATTTTTCCTAAAGGGTTAAACTTACCTTCATCCACAAGCACATCAGTCCCTTCGTTCTGAAGGTAAAACATAAATTCGCGCGACCAATCGAGGACACTAGCTAACACTTCCATATGATATTTTTCTTATTTTTATTAATTTATCCTTAAACGCGTTTGCTTTCATTCCGTTCACCAACATAGCCACACCAAGGCAATATTTGCTTATACTTTGTGGACGTATCAGTTTTTTCTTTAGAACTATCATAAATGGTGAGTATCTATTCTCTACCTCTTGTTTCACTTCTGCAATTACCAATTGAGGCAATTCCTTTACAAGATCACCGTATCTGAAATCCAAATCCAGATCGATCGTTAGTCGTTCTGTTGAGTTTTTATTTACAAGCGTAATTCTTTTAAAATGGTTCCAAATTTTTGGTTCCAATTCGAACCTCAGCGGGGTATTCTCTTCTATAAACTTTATTGAGTTATCTTCTAGAGGCTCTACAATCATTGACACACGAGTGCGATCTTTGATGGTGCGATCTTTACTGTTTTTAAATTTTACCTCCAAAAAATTGAGGTTAGAATCCATGTAGCTCCTCTTCCGGATTTTATAGCGATTTTTCTTTCCCCCATGATGGCGCTTGTAGAAATAAAAATCTTTGGTATCATAATATAAAGTCTCATATCTGGAAGCCCTGACCCCTTGCACCTCAAGAATCCGATAGTCTTGAGTGACCAAAGAAAGTGCATCGCACAAATCAGATACGGACATCATAAACTTAGTGTCCGTACGATTCATCAGCTTGACCCCATCCATTTCTTCCAGAGTGATGGGCTCAAATTGAGTAATTATTTGATCCAGATTTTCCACAGGCCACGCAAATGTATATGTTACGAAAGAAAAACAATTTGTTTACAATAAAATAATATTTGTTCTGCTCAAAAAATCACTTCGTCCAACTCCAGGTTCAAAGAAATTTCAATTATCCGCTTATTCCTTATAGCTGCCTTTATACAATGAGCTAGCTTGCTCCCGCAAACCCAGTCAACCGAATGAAAAAACATACGATAACAATTGAATTCTCAGAATTTGATGGTCCTGATCAGCTCAGCTCCGATGAACTGAGCCTGCTCAAACGCGCACACAAAGCCTGTGAAAATGCTTATGCACCCTACAGTTTGTTCAAAGTAGGGGCCGCAGTAGAACTCAACAATGGTGCAATTGTGATTGGATCAAATCAAGAAAACATGGCTTATCCCTCAGGATTGTGTGCCGAACGGGTAGCGGTTTTTGCAGCCATCTCCCAATACCCAGAAGCCACTATTCGCCGGATTGCCATTTCTACGATAGGTGAAACCAATACAAATCCATTGCCTGCCGCTCCTTGTGGTTCGTGCAGACAAGTGATGTTGGAATACGAATTGAATCAGGAATATGAAATAGATGTAATCCTTGGTCATCCCGAGAAAACCATCAGAATTATAAGGGGAATCAAAAATCTTCTCCCGCTTCATTTTCACGAACCCGGATTGAGGAAAGACCGTTAAAGTGCCTTAGTGTAATTTGTAGACTTTCTGTTCTTATACTAAAATTCGGAGACTATATTTGAACGCAATTTTTAGAATGAAAGATGGGCACAGAATCATTACCGGGTAAAACCAAGACAAAGCGCTCTGCAGCAGGCAGATATACAAGCGAAACCTATGTAAAATGGTATCGCGAAATGCTTCTTATGCGAAAATTCGAGGAGAAGTGCGGGCAATTATATATCCAACAAAAATTTGGCGGATTCTGCCATTTATATATCGGTCAGGAAGCTATCCTCTCTGGTATGATGGAAGCCATTAGGCCCACAGACCGCGTAATAACGGCCTATAGAGATCACGCTCATCCACTTGCAATGGGAACGGATCCCAAGGCAGTGATGGCCGAGCTCTATGGGAGAAGTACAGGTACCTCAAAAGGGAAAGGTGGCTCTATGCACATGTTTGACAAGACCAGAAATCTTTTTGGTGGTCACGGAATTGTTGGAGCTCAAATTCCAATGGGAGCAGGAATAGCCTTTGCCGATAAATATCGAGGTGAGGACCATGTGACTCTGACCTTCTTTGGCGATGGAGCTGCAAGACAGGGAGCACTATTCGAAACATTCAATATGGCTATGACATGGAAATTGCCGGTAATATTCATAATTGAGAACAATCAGTACGCCATGGGCACATCTGTGGAACGAACTTCAAACGTGACAGATCTTTCCAAACTCGGTTTGTCCTTTGAAATGCCATCTGAGACTGTAGATGGCATGAGACCAGAAACTGTTTGTGAAGCTATTTCGAGAGCTGCCGAACGAGCCAGAAATGGAGAAGGACCTACCTTGCTCGACATTAAGACCTATCGCTATAAAGGCCATTCGATGAGTGATCCGCAAAAATATCGCAGCAAAGAAGAGGTAGCGGAGTATCAAGAACAGGATCCCATTGAATATGTTTTGCGCCAGATCCGTGAAAACAAATGGCTCAGCGAAGAAGAAATAGAAAAGATAGAAGCTGAAATCAAAGCAACAATAGAGGAATCTGTGAAGTTTGCCGAATCATCTCCTTATCCGGACGTGTCTGAACTATACAAGGATGTGTATGTTCAGGAAGACTACCCATACGTAAAAGACTAATTTAAATACACCCACATTTAAGATGGCTGAAATAGTGCGCATGCCAAAACTGAGCGATACCATGACAGAAGGCGTGGTAGCAGTTTGGCATAAAAAAGTTGGAGACAAAGTAAAGAGTGGAGAACTTTTGGCTGAGATCGAAACGGACAAAGCCACCATGGAGTTTGAGTCTTATGTTGATGGCGTCCTTTTGCACATAGGTGTAGAAAAAGGACAAACTGCTCCGGTAGATTCAATACTCGCTATTTTTGGGAAAGAAGGTGAAGACATCAGTGAAATGCTGAAGGAGGCCGCTACAGTTGCTCCGGTAGTTGCATCCAAAGCAGAAGAGTCAAAACCAGCCCCTGTTTCTCAGGCCCCTGCTCAAGTATTGGCAGAAAAATCAGCGCCTGCGCCAAGTCCTGTTGTTCAACAAAACTCAAACGGAAGATTAAAAGCATCGCCACTTGCAAAAAAAATGGCCACAGAAAAGGGTGTCGACATCAGTCGCATATCCGGAAGTGGCGAAGGTGGGCGAATTGTAAGAAGAGATATTGAATCTGCCAATGTGGGAGGTGGATCTTCACATCGGTCAATCATGAAAGAATCTTTTACGACTGAGAACGTATCTCAGATGCGTAAGACTATCGCCCGTCGCCTTGCAGAAAGCAAATTCACAGCGCCACATTTTTATCTGACAATGGAAATCGACATGTCGAACGCCATGTCAGCGCGCACAGCCATCATCAATGAAATTGGATCGAAGATTTCATTCAATGACCTGGTTGTGAAAGCATGTGCCCTCGCTCTTCGAAAAAATCCAAACGTCAATTCATCTTGGCTCGGTGATACCATTCGCAGAAATCAACACGTTCATATTGGAATAGCAGTAGCTGTAGATGAAGGATTACTTGTTCCTGTAGTTCGTTATGCCGACTCTAAATCGCTTTCAGAAATAAATGTCGAAGTAAAAACCTTTGCAGAAAAAGCAAAGACTAAAAAGCTTCAACCCCAAGATTGGGAAGGAAACACCTTTACCATTTCCAATTTAGGCATGTTCGGAATTGAGGAATTTACTGCAATTATAAACCCACCTGACGCATGCATTATGGCCGTTGGCGCCATACGTCAAGTTCCTGTTGTAAAAGACGGTGCTGTGGTGCCAGGCAATGTGATGAAAGTAACATTGAGTTGCGATCACCGCATTGTAGATGGTGCTACCGGAGCTGCCTTCTTGAATGATGTAAAATCCTATCTCGAAAACCCGGTTCTCTTGTTTGTATAGGGGAACATTGTTGTCCGGTAAAAGTCAGAATAAAAAAAGTAGTGCCTTAATTTTTGCCATTTTTGAAATCTTATGGAGCAATCTTTCGTCTCTACTCGGTGTTGCCTTTCGACTGTGCTCAGGGACCGATAACAAAATCTAGTAAAAAAGAATCGGTAGTCGGCCACTTCGCTGCCCCTCCACTTTCTTTTCATCACAAAAAGCATACGGTCCCCGAGCACAGCCGAGGGACAACACCATAATTTTTCTCGGACAACCACAATAGAAAATCTAAATTTTGCGATTTTTCTTACTTGCTATTGTTCAGAATTGGACGTGACATTCCTTTGCATTGCTATCAAGGTTCCGTTTAACCCAGAATCCGCAATGAAAATCTATTGCAGCGTTAACCCCCTTTGATATCAAGCACTTTCTCGATTTTATTCTTGCTGTATGAATATACACCATCAAATAAAAATCTGGCGAGAGCACTTGCTATCTTTGGGGTTTATACCAATTCTGCTTATTAAATAGTCCATGCTGCATTGCGCATTGGAAGTTTTTTTTGGGTAATGCGCTGCAGCATCTTGCATGCACGAAATGGTAAATGCCGTTATAGTAGCTGTTATAGGCCAATGGAGTGAAACGGAATTGGACTATTACAGATACATAAACCCAAATCAAGCGATAGAAAAATTGCACCCTAATTTTGCCGATGAATGCAGTATTCTATCGCTTAGATTTGAGAATCCCGCACGCATTCTGCAAAAATTGCCCTAATGCGCAATGCGGGATAAACGGTATTAGCGCTTCACATCGAATCCCAATGCGGATTCTGGGTTTATTCTTGTATTTCGAAATTTTAATAATTTATTGTCTATTGTTTCTCTACAACTCATTCCCTTTTTGCTGTAAAAAAGCTTGAAAACAGAAACATTAAATAATTCTATCGAGTTTCTCAAAGGTTGTGGACCGGTGAGGGGTGAAGCATTGCGCAATGAGGTCGGAGTGAGGATTTGGCAAGACATGCTGAACTACTTTCCTTTTCGATATGTAGACAAGTCGCAGATTCTAAAAATATCTGAAATACAAAGTGATCAAGTTGCAGTGCAAACACAAGGCAAGTTGATCAGTATAGAAGAATCGGGGGTAGGAAGAGCAAAACGCTTGAAAGGAATATTGCGCGACGAGACAGGCGATCTTGAATTGATTTGGTTTAAAGGTCAAACCTGGCTGAAAAAATCTCTCAAAACGGGTATGCAATATATCGTTTATGGTAAACCCAGTATTTTCAAAGGTCGATTGAACATTGCCCATCCCGAAATGGAACTTGAAGAAGAGGCCCGAGTAAGTGTTGGATCGCCCTTAAAACCGGTCTACAGTTCTACTGAAAAAATGAATGCAAAGGGCCTTTCCAGCAATGGGATCGCCAAACTAACTTTTACTTTGATAGAAGAAGTAAAGGGTCATGTGCCGGAAAATATTCCCGACTACTTGCTAAGTCAATACAAATTGATGCCCAGAGAAGAAGCATACCGGCATATGCACGCTCCCTCATCACACGAAAAATTAGAAGCGGCACGTCGAAGATTTAAGTTTGAAGAACTTCTCTATTTTCAGCTTCAATTGGTTAGACAAAAACTCGCCGGAACAAAATATGAAAAAGGTGTTGTATTTAAATCGGTTGGAGATTATTTCAATGGATTCTACACTGGTTTTCTTCCGTTCGAATTGACAGGAGCTCAAAAGCGAGTACTAAAAGAAATTCGTTCTGATGTAGCAAGAGGTCAACACATGAACCGACTCATTCAAGGAGATGTTGGGAGTGGAAAGACAATTGTAGCGGTACTTGCTGCTCTTCTTTCCATTGACAACGGATTTCAAGTTTGCCTAATGGCTCCTACAGAAATTCTTGCACAACAGCATTGCAATACGATTGGTGAGCAACTAAAAAAATTCAATGAGACCATTGAGAACCGGGGTGAAATTCAAATTTTACGCGTAGCACTGCTCACTGGAAGCACATCGAAAAGTGATCGCAGAAAAATACATGAAGGACTTCTTGATGGTTCCATTCAATTTCTGATCGGTACCCATGCACTGATCGAACCCATAGTTCAATTCCGCAATCTTGGTCTCGCCATTATAGATGAACAACATCGCTTTGGTGTTGCTCAACGCGCCAAACTATGGAAAAAAGCAGAATTACCGCCGCATGTATTGGTGATGACGGCGACTCCAATTCCACGTACTTTGGCTATGACATTATATGGCGATCTGGATATTAGTGTGATAGATGAGTTGCCTCCTGGCAGAAAAAACATTGAAACGAAACACTACTTTGATTCAGCAAGAAATAAAATTTTCAAATTCATAGAAGATCAAATTGCATTGGGTAGACAGATATATATTGTCTATCCGTTGATTGAGGAAAGTGAAAAGATGGACTATAAAGATTTAATGGATGGCTATGAAAGTATATCCAGAAGATTTCCATTGCCCACATACAAAATCGGCATTGTTCATGGCAGGATGAAACCGACTGACAAAAACTATGAGATGGCTCAATTTCTGGGCGGCGTAACACAGATTTTAGTTGCCACTACCGTGATTGAAGTGGGGGTAAATGTTCCGAATGCAAGTGTTATGGTAATTGAAAGCGCCGAGCGATTCGGTCTATCACAATTGCATCAATTGAGGGGACGCGTTGGAAGAGGTGATGCACATAGTTATTGCACTTTAATGACCGGCAATAAACTCTCAAGCGACTCGCGCCTGCGCATGGAAACGATGTGCAGAACACAAGATGGTTTTGAAATAGCAGAGGTGGACTTACAACTGCGAGGTCCTGGCGATATCATGGGAACACAACAAAGTGGTTTACCTGATTTGAAGATTGCAGATCTAGCCAGAGATCAGCAGATCTTAGCGGCTGCTCGCAACACCGCACTACAAATAGCAGATGAAGATCCTGAATTCAATTTGCCACAGCACGCTGCAATTCGCGAGCACCTTGAGTCGATAAAAAGAAGGAAATCCGATTGGTCCACTATCAGTTGACTACTTCAGGAAGCACTTCCATCTGTTCAATTGTAATTTCCTTTCCCTTGATGCGGACCACTTCACTTTTGGCGTCACCATTCATATCGGCCATCAAAATTTTTGAGGCAGAGTGATTGGATACTAAAGTTGGATTGCCTTTAGGGTAATCGATTGAATAAGACTTTCCATCGCTCAAAGGTGCAGTAATCACGTTACTACCATTGAAAGTCCCAATTGCCACAGTTCCTTCCAAGGCATCAAGTAATTCCGTTTTCAGTATTTGTTTTAACGAATAATCCCATATCGAAAGGTCTTTACCCGAAGCAAAAACAAAGTCTTTTTTTCCATCACCATTCAGATCAGAAATCAATGGACGTGCACCGGGCAGAATTTCTTGTTGACCAAAAACCTCGCTTTTCCCGAACTTCATTTGAACCAAAGAACCTTGATTTGTACAAAAGGTAATGCCCGATTCTTCTATACTCGAACCGGCAAAACAAACAGCACTTTTGCCATTGTATCCATTGAGCATAGATTTTGCCTCATACCGAATCTGACCATTTCTTTTGAGACACTGAACACTATTGTCCTTTAAAACTGAAACCAAATAATCGTCTGCCCCTACTTTCAAATGGTAAATAGATTGCGCCGATTTATTTGCCTTTTGATGTACCCATCCAGTTGCCACTTTACCTTCGGTCGTATAATTGAATATGGTTCCATCAGCCAGTCCACCCATGAGTCTGTAGTTACCTAATTTATCATAATCAAACACATTTAGCTCCGAAGTGATCTCAGAGGAATACTCGATCGGAAAACCTCCGAGGTTCGCGCCATTTCGATCGAGAATATGCAATTGAGATGACGTTGAAAAAACCATTTGCAGTTTGCCATTCTTGAGGGCATCAATTTGCTGCACATCGCCGAGAATCCTCGCCCCAAGAGCCCTTGTCCATAAAACTTTGCCGGCCGCATCAATGAAATATAACGTATTCATCTCGTCTTGAACAAGAATTTCAAGATCACCTGTATTATGATTTTTCACAAACCAAGGGCCTTCAGAAGTAATGTTTGCAGCGCATTCGGCTTTTGCATTTCCAACTGTGCCACCTTCACCCAAATTTTGAGTACTCACCTTCTGATCCCCCAACCGAATATTCACACTATACAATTCTTGTTTCAGCCTGGAAATACTTCCCACAATAGGCTTTGAAACACCAAAGCAATTCACAAAATGTTCGGGCAGTAACGAGATACTATAGTCATTTTGTATCAACCACTGACCACAGGCGGGTACTTCAATTTTCAATGATTCATTCTCTTCTGCCCCTTCCGAATAACTAGCCAACGTTTCATGATTGTGGAACGCGCTTATTAATGCTTTGAGAGATTCGGAATCAGAAGACAGACACAAATAGGACCCGAGCACAGCTCCGAAAGCAGCGGTATTCATAAAACCCATGAAAGAGTTTCGATCAAAGGCTTGGGGATATTCCATTGAAAAAAGCGGTGAGCCCATGAATCTCGATGTATCTGAGCCAAGCAAGGGCTGGAGTTTTGCAAAAGCATCTTCACCTTCCTTCACTGAAATAAATGAAATGATATGACTTCGATCGTCCTTTTCGAAAATGATGTTTCCCCATTCATTTCCGCGCCATGAAAGCGCCACTTCATTCAAGTCGCATTGACATGAATCGCCCAAATCTTTCCAAGCCTGGCTCCAAAATAGTGCAGCCGGACTTGATTCATTGTGTTTTGTATAGATATCCCATCCCTGATCGAAAGACACATAAGATTTAGATTCAACTAGCGAAGCATTGAAGGGTACAATGTCATTCACAGCAATATTGTTCCCTTCCGAAATCAAGCTCAACGATGATGCAGATGACTCGGAGGTATGGGCAAATCCAGCCAATTCGAAATTACTATCTACTGATATTAGGTCCATTTGCCACCAATCACCTTTTTCACGAAAGAAAAAATGAATTGGAACATCCTTGGCCATCGTTTGCACCATTTTGGCCTGCATACGGTTGTACAACAAATCTTTGCTCTCCTTAGAAGCCAAAATTGTCTCTTCCAGCGAAGAAGACGATGTAGCAAGTACCAAACACTTATTTACGCGAGCAGCAAATCTTCCCTTTTCGTTCAACTCATATATTTCAACATCTTGAAAACTCCTTGCAGCCCTGTCCGCAAAACCCAAAGATTTCATGAGAGAAAAGAATTGTTCTTCATCCTCTTTACCTAAAGGAATTACGGCGCTCCATGCTGCATTCACAGAGGAAGACCTGGTATAGCAAATTACATTCACCCCATTCAGCAGTTGAATCCATTGCTCATCGCTTTTTCTCTTTTCGGCAATTTCATCCAGTAAGGAAATACACGACGTCAGAGCGAAGGGAAAAGAAGAAGACTCCTCGCTGCCGGAAAAACCTTTGAGCCAATCGAGATCATCATCAGTTTGGTCGAAAGTGCTCACCTCCACCACAATTGAAGCGTTGGACGAAACCAATTGCCACGGATCAGTTTTGCTTTCATCCATAGCTGCGAGTTTGTAGTAAACAAAAACAATGGTGCCGATGGCAGCCACTATGATAATGAACAGAAAAAACTTTTTAAACATCTTAAGGCGAAAGTATTTCTACCCTATTCTTTTCATACCCACAACTTGACTTATGTTTAAACACTGTTTTGTTGACCAAGACCCGAACATAAACCCTATTCGAAGAAATGCTCGAATCAAAGATTTCATACATCATTGATCACATCCGCAGAAGGAATATTTACGTACCACTTCTCGCTTTGACTGCAATTATGTTGATGTATACAGAGGCGGGACTTCGAAACGATTTCGATATTTTTCTAGCCGCGTCCAAGGCTCTATTTGAGGGTAAGGACATTTATACAGAAACCTACTTTGATGGATACCATTACTACTATAGTACCCTATTTGCCATTCTTCTATACCCCCTGGGACTTCTGCCCACATTTCTCGCCAAATCAATTTGGATCATTGCCAATTTGATCATCTTGGCTCGTATGCTTCGCTTAACGGACATGCAGTTCATAGTTCTTGGCGTAAGAAAAAGCCTTCGCAATATCATACTCTTATTTCTTGTACTTTTTTGTCTAAGGCTCATAAAGGGAAATTTACACTTAGGTCAAATGACTATTCTCATACTTTACTTAAGTTTAGAATCGTTGCATCAACTAAAGAAAGGTCAAATACTGTGGGCGGCTTTTCTCCTCGCTCTTGCTATAAATATCAAAATACTCCCGATTGTCCTGATTCCATATTTCATCTACCGAGGACAATTCAAAGTTGTGCTAGCCACTGCTTTGACTTTGTCTTTAATGGCATTTGGTCCTGGACTCATGGTAGGACACCAATACAACCGAGAAATGCTGCATTCCTGGTGGGAACTTGTGAATCCTTCTCAGCAAAAACATCTCTTTGATTTGGAGGAAACCAGTTTTCATAGTCTTACAACGATCATTCCGATATTCTTTATGGAAGAAACTTCGGACAGAAGTTCCATTGATGTATCAAGGAATATATTCGACTTTACATCCGATCAAGTATTGATAATTATACATGTAAGTCGATCACTATTTGTGTTGGCTACCTTGTGGTTTTTGAGGACTCTACCGTTGAAAAAAAGCATTTCTCCTGTTCACGAATGGTGGGAAATCAGCTACATTTTTCTATCTATTCCATTGATTTTTCCACATCAGCAACACTACAGTTTTTTATTTATATGGCCGGCTATTGCCTATTTGCTGGTACATATTTCAAACGAATCCAGAAGAATTATTCCCGTAGTATTTCTCGTCATAATTTATCTGTCGATTAATGCGGCAATGTTGCTTGGCTTTTGGAGGCACTACTTTGAACACTTCAAAATTTTAAGTTTCGGTGCAATACTTTGTGCAATCATGTTGGCCATTTCAAAACCCGACAAAAAATGGCAAAACCTTCCGAGGTGAATTGAAACAGCAGAGTTGGTATTCATGAGAAAATGAATCAGATAAGAGCAATAGTTGGAGCAACTCTATCTTTTGAAAAGTCAAAATCGAACAACTGACTTAGTGAAAAATCGCTTCATGGCAGGACCAAGAAACCTTATGCCTCTAGAACACCTCTTGAGATAACAATTTTTTGAACCTCTGATGTGCCTTCATATATCTGTGTAATCTTGGCATCGCGCATAAGTCTTTCTACGTGGTACTCCTTCACAAAGCCGTATCCTCCGTGAATTTGCACAGCTTCAACAGTATGTTTCATAGCCGCAGATGAGGCAAATAATTTGGCCATCGCGCTTGCCTGATCATAGTTCTGTTTAGTATCCTTAAGCCAAGCCGCTTTCAAACAAAGCAATCTAGCTGCTTCGATATCAGTAGCCATGTCCGCCAATTTGAAAGCAATGGCTTGATGTTTTGATATCTCTTTACCAAATGCCTTTCTTTCTTTGCTGTATGCTAAAGCCAATTCGTAGGCGCCGCTAGCGATTCCGAGAGCTTGAGCAGCAATACCAATTCTACCGCCACTCAAGGTTTTCATGGCAAACTTGAAACCGAAGCCATCTTCGCCTATTCTATTTTCTTTTGGAACCTTCACATCTTGAAACATGAGGGTATGCGTATCGCTTCCGCGGATACCCAATTTATTTTCTTTGGCTCCAATGATGAAACCATCCATTCCTCTTTCTAAAATAAGGCAGTTTATACCACGATGACCCGCCTCTGCATTGGTCTGAGCCATAACTAGGTATACTGACGCACTACTGCCATTTGTAATCCAGTTTTTCGTACCGTTGAGCAGATAATGGTCGCCCTTATCAATTGCAGTAGTTCTTTGAGAAGTTGCATCTGAACCGGCTTCCGGCTCCGATAAACAAAAAGCACCGATGATTTCTCCTTTAGCAAGAGGAATTAAATATTTCTTCTTTTGTTCTTCATTTCCAAAAGCTTCAAGACCCCAACAAACAAGGGAGTTGTTTACCGACATGACAACAGAAACAGAAGCATCCACTTTAGAGATTTCCTCCATCGCCAAAACATAACTCACTGTATCCATTCCGCTTCCACCATATTTTGGGTGCACCATCATACCCATAAACCCCAGTTCGCCTAGTTGTTTAATTTCTTCGGTAGGAAACTTTTGATGTTCATCTCTTTCGATAACACCCGATTTTAATACATTTTGAGCAAAATCTCTGGCGGCCGTCTGCACTGCCTTTTGCTCTTCGGTCAACTCGAGAAACATATTGTCTTAGGATTAACTTATTTGTTCGATTTGGCAAAGAAAAGGCCTCCAATGAAATTAGGTTCACTTCAGGTCATAAAAAAGGGATTGCTTTCACAATCCCTATTGATTATCAGCACAATTACTACTTTCTTCCCTTCGAACCTGAGCGTTCAGATGGGCTGCTTTTACCTGAGCCACCTGTTCCTGCTTTTGAGGGAGAAGAACGATCTTTTCCAGGAGAAACGGTTTTGCCCTCATTTGGTTTTCCGCTATTACCAGAGGATTGCTGTCTGTTCTTCGCCTTTGGACTCTCTGAATTTGGTCGTTTTTCCACTGCCCTATCCCCCGTTTTTCGCTCATCGGTCCTGCCCGAGCCACTATTTATGGACCTATTCTTTGCCTTTGCTTGTCTATGTCCGTAGTACACATTTTGCGCCTGAACTACATGACAAGTGCGTGTTCTAACATGCAGACGCGTGTATCTGTCACATGCCGGATGCCATCTATTCCATGACCATGGGTGCCAAGGCCTCCACCACTGAGGATGCACATGCCAAGACCAAGGAGAAACCCAAACCACATATGCCGGTCTGTAGATATGCATTACGCAAGGCCACATCCAAACATTTACATATAAGACCATTGACATGCAAGAACCTTTCCCACCTGATTTCATTTCATCGGAAGGCTCAACGAAATAATTCGATCCGTAAAAATCCTCATCACCGATTACTTGAATCACTGCTTCTTCATTTCCCTTTTTTTCGATTGCAACACAAGCGACATCTCTGATATCATCTTCCGCCACTTGCACTGAGAGCATAAACGCGTGCGCACTTTCTTCAACCACGTCATTCACGATGATATAATCCACTTCACCATTTGAATCCAAATCGAGGTTATTGATATTGCTGTCCTCTGCATTTAGTTTTTTCTCAAATTCCTCTACACTTCCCGAGTTTTTAAATACTTCTAGTACTCCGAAGAGACTGAGGTGATCGCCTGAAAGACCGAGGGAATCAACTGTTTCAGATTGTGCCTTTCCACTTCCTATGGTCGACATAACAATCCAGCTAAATGCAAAAATCTTTTTCACGTTTCAATTTTTAATGAGACTCCTGAGAATAACGAAGGTTTAATGGACCGGCAAATTATACCAATGTTATTTAATCAGTGGTCCAAAATATCTTATATGGTTACAGTGGTAAATGCCGTTTTGATTGATTTTTAGTTCAATGTACTAAAGCGGTACTGGACGATTACATATATCCAAACGGTATTACATTAAACCCTGAATCCGCATTGGAAATCTATTGCAGCACTAACCCCCTTTGATATCAAGCACTTTCTCGATTTTTATACTTGATGTATGAATATATAGCATCAAATAATCCGGCTTTGCGCATTGGAAGTGTCTTGAGGTTAATGCGCTGCGGGATTCTCGAATCTAAACGATGGAGCAAAGTAATAGTTCGACCAATGAATTCCGACATCTCCATCGCGTGATTCGGGATAATACCAATTCTGCACAATAAATAGTCCATGCTGCATTGCGCATTGGAAGTTTTTTTTGGGCAATGCGCTGCAGCATCTCGAATGCATGAAGTGGTCAATGCCGTTGTAGTAGCTGTTGTCTAGGCTGAGCCGAGATTACAGATACATAAACCCAAATCAAGCGATAGAAAAAATGCACCCTAATTTTGCCGATGAATGCAGTATTCTATGGCTTAGATTTGAGAATCCCGCAATAATTCTAAAAAATTGCCCTAATGCGTAATGCGGGATAAACGGTATAAAAATCTGGCAAGAGCACTCGCTATCTTTGGGGTTTATCGCATCATCGCCACTTCCAATACGGATTCTGGGTTAAACAATACATCTTGATATCTCTGATTAATAAGCAAGACAGTTCAAACTCCTTGCCGCACTTTTGTATTTAGCTTCGGGATTCTCAAATCTACAAGATGGAACAAAATATTAAATCGACCAATGCATCCCGAAAACTCCATCGAGTGAATTGGGATAATATTCAAAAATCCAAAGAATACAGTGTGCTCGGACTTATGAGTGGTACCTCCCTCGATGGTTTGGATATGGCTATTTGCAAGTTCACTTATGATGGAGAAAATTGGCTGGGAGCTATTCTTGAAGCAGACACCGTTGAGTATAAACCAGACTTGAAGCAAAGACTCTCGGAATCGATGATTTTATCGGCACTTTCACTATCGCTTCTCGACCAAGAATTAGGCTTATATATGGGTGAGCAATCTCGAAAGTTCCTGGAAAAAAAGAGGTTAAACATTGATTTCATAGCAAGTCATGGTCATACAGTTTTTCATCAACCAGAGCGAAGTCTTACAGTTCAAATAGGCAATCCGGCGGCCATTGCAGTGCACTCGGGCCTTCCAACGGTAGCGGATTTTCGAAGAGTAGATGTAGCACACGGCGGACAAGGAGCTCCGTTGGTTCCATTTGGAGATCTCCTTTTGTTTGCGGAATATCCCAATTGTTTGAATCTTGGAGGAGTTGCGAATATCACGCTTCACGCAAGCGAACAAATCAGTGCCTTCGACATCTGCCCTGCCAACATGACTTTAAACTATTTGGCGCAAAAAGAGGGGAAGGAATATGATAAGGGAGGGCAAATGTCATCAACCGGTGCATTGAATGAAGGTTTGTTGACCGAATTGAATTCGCTTCCTTACTTCACCAAACTAGCTCCAAAGAGTTTGGGAAGAGAATGGTTTGAAACAGAATTCTTGCCTTTGCTGGAAAATAGCGGCTTAAGCAATCGCGACCTTATGAGGACATGCGTGGAACACATAGCAATACAGATATCAAACTCTACAAGAGCAAATGAGGGAAAAACTTTAGTGACCGGGGGAGGTGCCTTTAACGATTTTCTGATTAAACGCCTAAGGAAATTGAATACATCCGAAATTCATGTTCCGGACAATAAAATGATTCAGTTCAAGGAAGCCTATGTGTTCGCATTTCTTGGGCTCATGCGCTGGTTTGGTGCAAATAATACTATACCTCAGGTAACCGGAGCAAGAAAAGCCTCGTCGGGAGGAGCTGTCTACTTGCCTTAAGAACCTCGAAAACCTCTTTCACGTTTCGACCAAATTCAAAAGTATAGCACATTGTGATAAATTCTTTTGAGCCAAATCCCTCGAGCACACCCGCAGAAATACTACGGAAGCAAATGCAACACTGTTTGTATCTCTGTACTAGTCCAATTCCCTTTCACCCCACTGGCCTATAATACCGTTTGGATTTATGAAATTGTCCGTCCTCCTGCGTATTGCCCCAAACAGACTTCCAGTGCGCAATGCAGGATGGATTATTTTGTAAGCAGAATTGGTATAACCCGCACATCTATCATGTGGGATTTGCCTCCGCCCTTAAACCCGAATCACGCGATGGAGATATCGGAATTCATAGGTCGAACTATTACTTTGTTCCATCGTGGGGATTCGAGAATCCCGCAACGCATTAACCTCAAGATGCTTCCAATGCGCAATGAGGGATAAAACAATTTTTAGAGGTCCAAAGCAAGCCAATAGTTGAAATTTGATTGGGTGAAGTGACATTCACAAAGTAATTTGGCCCGCGAAACCAAGATTATGGATGAACTACTAAAGAAATACGAAACCAAACGTCCTGAGATAGTTTTTGAGTGGAAAGATCCATTCACCGAGGCCGAGGGATGGGTTGTTATCAACTCTCTGCGAGGGGGAGCTGCTGGCGGTGGAACAAGAATGCGCCTTGGCTTGGACAAACGCGAAGTAGAGTCGCTCGCGAAAACAATGGAAATTAAATTCACTGTTAGCGGACCACAAATTGGCGGTGCAAAAAGTGGGATCAATTTTGATCCGCGCGATCCACGCAAACAAGAGGTATTAGAGCGCTGGTATTCTGCTGTAGCCCCTCTACTCAAGCATTACTATGGCACTGGAGGAGATTTGAATGTAGATGAAATACATGAAGTAATTCCCATTACGGAAGAGTGCGGAATATGGCATCCCCAAGAAGGCGTTTTTAATGGGCATTTTCAACCCACGGAAGCGCAAAAAGTAAAGCGTATTGGCAACCTGCGTTTGGGAGTTATCAAAGTCCTTGAAGAAGAAAGATACAGTCCCTCTGTGCAACACAAATATAAAGTTGCAGATATGATTACAGGTTTTGGTGTAGCCGAATCAGTTCGTCACTACTACAAACTTTGGGGAGGTGGATTAGAAAACAAAAGAATCATTGTTCAGGGCTGGGGCAATGTAGGTGCAGCTGCCGGCTACTATGCTGCGCAAGCAGGAGCAAAAATTGTCGGCATCATCGATCGCAGTGTTGGACTAATTGATGAGAACGGATTGTCATTTGAAAATGTACGAGAATTATTTATCGCACGCAGCAGTAATACTCTGGTTGCAGAAAACTTATTGAGCTTTAATGAGATCAATGATAAAATATGGGACTTAAAAGCCGATGTTTTTTTACCCTGTGCCGCGTCCAGACTAATTACTGAAGATCAACTAGAGCGACTGATTCGTGCCGGTCTTGAAGTGATTTCTTGCGGCGCCAATGTTCCATTCGCAGATGAGCAAATTTTTTATGGTCCAATTGCGGGTAAAGCAGACGAAAAATTGAGTTTGATTCCCGATTTCATTGCAAACTGCGGCATGGCGAGGGTCTTTGCATATCTGATGAGCAATGGAGATGTTGACTTAACGGATGAAGGAATTTTTTCAGACACATCAGAATGTATTTATCAGGCACTCGAAAAAATTCATAAACAAAATCATTCGAAACAAGGCTTGACCAAAACAGCTTTTGGCATAGCATTAGAAAAGTTAGTTTAATTCTATAAAATTTTAGGAATATGATTTCAATATTGATTCTCGTTGTATTTGTGATAGGCTATTGTGCCATTGTTTTTGAGCATTCCATCAAAATTGATAAAGCCGCTTCTGCTCTAATCACTGGCGTTGCATGCTGGGTGCTGCTTGTTTTGGGTTTCCATGCAGTGCCGGCGCACATGACCGATTACTTCAGCGCTCTTTCCTCTTTTGAATCACAGACCGGAGCAACTAGCTTCACTCTTCACGATTATTTCGACCATCGTTTGCTGCATCATCTTCAAGAAATAGCGAGCATCCTTTTCTTCTTGATAGGTGCCATGACCATTGTGGAGTTGATGGATTCTCACCATGCATTCAAAGTGATAACCGATCGCATTGCCACCACCAACAAGGTAAAACTGATGTGGATTCTCGCAATACTTACTTTCTTTCTATCAGCGGCATTAGACAATCTTACAACTTGCATTGTAATGATCAGTTTGTGCAGAAAGCTCATCTCGGACCAAAAAACCCGTTGGTTCTTTGCTGGATTAATCATTATCGCCGCAAATGCAGGCGGGGCTTGGTCTCCTATAGGTGACGTCACAACTACCATGCTTTGGATAGGTGGGCAGGCTACCACAGTTCCGCTCATCTTCGAGCTATTCATGTGCAGCATGGTTTGCATGGTGGTTCCTCTCATCATCCTATCATTTATAATGAAAGGATACGTAGACCGACCCCATGAAAATGAAGAAGAGAATACGAGCACAACGCCCCGCGAACGAGCATTGGTTTTTATGATGGGGGTTGGTGGATTACTGTTTGTTCCTATATTTAAGACAGTTACACATTTACCGCCATTCATGGGAATGATGCTAAGTTTAGGAATATTATGGGTTGCCACAGAGATTATTCACTCAAGAAAAATCTACGAAGAGAAATCGAATTATTCTGTTCTCAATGCACTTCGCAAAATAGATATGCCATCGGTTCTATTTTTCCTTGGAATTCTTTTGGCAGTAGCCGCGCTAGGTGAGGCAGGCCAATTGCTCACCCTTGCCACAGTTCTTGAGGAGAATCTGCACAACATATATGCCATTAATATCGCCATTGGAGCCCTTTCAGCCATTATCGATAATGTTCCATTGGTTGCTGCGAGCATGAATATGTATCCCATTGCTGCAGCCGGAACAACAGATCCTTGGTTAAGCCAATTTGTTCAAGACGGACCATTCTGGCATTTCCTTGCATACACTGCAGGCACGGGAGGAAGCATGCTTATTATTGGATCTGCCGCCGGTGTAGCTGTTATGGGATTAGAAAAAATAGACTTTATGTGGTATCTCAAAAAAGTGAGTATCTGGGCACTCATTGGATACCTTGCCGGAGCCGGATTTTACATTCTGGAAATGACTCTAATGCACAGGGTGTAGGCTATCAGCCCTTCTTCAGCATTACTACTGCATAAGCGGCAATGCCTTCTTCGCGACCCACAAAGCCCATTTTTTCATTGGTTGTCGCTTTAATCGAAATACTTGATATATCAAGTGAACACGCCTTGGCAATATGCCCTTTCATTTGCGGAGCATACATCATCACCTTAGGTTTTTCTAGACAAATTGTACTGTCGATATTTTCAATTTGCCAACCTTGAGCTTGAATCAGCTCAAAAGATTTTTGGAGTAGAATTTTAGAATCGATATCCTTAAAATCAGAGGATGTATCGGGGAAATGAGTTCCTATATCGCCGAGGTTGGCAGCGCCCAATAATGCGTCGCAAATGGCATGAAGTAATACATCTGCATCGCTATGACCTAATGCACCTTTAGTATAAGGAATGAGTTCACCACCAAGCCAAAAGTCTCTACCCGTAGTGAGCTGATGGACGTCGAAACCAAAACCAACGCGGAATGTCATTTAGATTATTCCTCGTTTTGACCTTCCGAACCTTTCGATTTTCCATCGATGTTCAGTCGTAAAGTAAAACGAAGCGTATTTGCAAGCGGGTTTTGCTGAGTAGTAGAAATGAGATAAGACATATCGATATTCAGAACCTGATATCGAATACCAGCCCCTAGGGTAATAAACTGCCTATTTCCTTTTGAGTAGTGCTCATAAAAATAGCCGGTACGGAAAGCGAACTGCTCATCGTAGAGATATTCGAAACCGCCGCCCACATTTACTTCTCTCAATTCTTCTTTGATAATACTTCCTTTTTCAACACCTACTATATCACCACCATCCCCGATTATTGGAATACCTGGTGCATCTGAAAACGATTGCAAAATTCCTGTTGCAACACCGACATTGGGATCTTTTCCTGAAAGGATTATTGTTCTGTCGTTGTCATCATAAATTGGTGGCGATGGAACCAACAATTTGTTAATGTCGCTTGTAAACGTAATCTGCTGATAATCGTCTAGATTGAGCGTAAGAGCGGCCCCCAACTTCAAGTTTGTCGGTATAAAATCTCTCTCGTCGGTGTTAGTGTAGCTCATTTTCGCACCAATGTTCGAAATGTTCAATCCCCAATTGAATACTGCGTCCTTATCAAACAATTTCACATCTTCGTTGGTATAAAAAACCGAAACGTCAACCGCAACCGATTGACCTGCCTTCGAATCTGTTCCAGCTACATTTGTACCTCCGGTAAGATTTGAGTTCACATAACGGGCAGCAATACCACCGCTGTATCTTTCGGAAAGTTTTTGCCCAAAAGCCACATCAAGAGCAAACTCACTTGGTTTAAAATCGCGAATTACGGAACCTACATCATCCGTAAAAGTGATATTACCCAAAGTGAAATATCTCAACGAGCCACCAATTCCTTGTCTTTTGTTCAGCTTCTTGTATCCACTGAGATATGCCATGCTCATATCGTTCACCAATGCGCGCAACCAAGGAGAATATGACATGGAAAGTTCTACGTCATTTTTTACCCAAGGAAGTTTTGCCGCATTCCAATGCACAAGGTTTGCATCGGGACTCAATGCCACACCTGCATCACCCATAGCGCCGGAGCGCGAGTCTGGTGCAATCATCAAAAAGGGAACAGCAGTGGTTATAGTATTGAGCTGGACTTGCTGGGCACGCTCAGTTTGATTCTGCAATTGAGCAGAAGCAGTTTGAGTGAGTAAGAGGACAACCACCAAAGTGGTGACAATAATTTTTAACATCATGAGCTTCTTCAAAAGGACAGCAAAGATAGGCATTTTAGATAAATTTCAGTTTAGTTAAGTATCACTAGTTTTTCGAACTTTTCGGCTGTCATTCCAAGATCGTTTCTTACCTCGAGCTTGTACACGTATACGCCCCGACCGATTTTATCGCCAAAATCGTCCCTTCCGTCCCATGGAATAGGATCCGTACGAAAACCATTGTTATATACCTGTTGAACTAGGCTTTTTACTAATTTCCCGCCCACGGTAAACACTTGAATTCTAACATCTAAACTTTCACAAGCCTGATTGTGCTCAAAGAAAAAGTCGGTATGCGTGGTAAATGGATTAGGGTAATTCAACACATGCTCAAGGGCAATTTCGGCATCTCCAGCCACAACAAATTCCAAAGCAGCTTGAGATGAATTGTTGTGTACATCCCACGCTTTCAAGCTTATAGTGTGACTACCTTCCTCCATTTGGGGCAATTGATATCGAATTTCTCCCTTTTTATAAGTGTCTAAGTCGGCTTCGTAGTATTCGTTGAGAATCAAAGGGTTCTGCGTATTACCGTCGATGGTGGCTACCAAATCGTGGCCAATTCCATTGCCGACAGTATTGATTCCATTTTCATCTTGAAGTTTTGCAAAAAAGACAGGTTGGATGCTTGTAATTCCGCCACTCACAAAGGTGCTATCATTCATGAAAAGCTCTACAATAGGACCTTCCTGATTGAGCTCAGCGCCCTGCAGTGAACTTCCAATTTGAAAAGATTCATTATGACCGTGGGCATCCAAGGATCCGGCCACCGCATAGTAGCTCACTCTAGCGCTATCCACACTATAATTGATGTCGTAAGGAACTACAAATTTGAAAGAGAAGTCGCCATTAATGACACTAGCCTTTCCTTTGTAAATAACTTTATTGAAGGTGTCGAACTCCTGTAGAATCCCTCCATCGTTGTTTTGGGTCGTAATGTGAGATTCTTTATCGAAGACCGTGGGGTAGACAAAACCATTGAAGTCGTTGAGTTTAGTACCTTCTGAATTTCCCACAAAACCTTTAAATTCAACTTCTTGTAATGATTTAAGGGTGTCGGTAAATAGAGCCATTTCCACGCCGTTGATTTGAGTCGTGAAAACTCCCATTTTCGGATAAGCCATGATTAATGCGGGGTCGCCCAATAAACTAAAGTTTGGTTTACTACTATTCGAATCAGCTACATTGTTTTTGGTCAACATATTCACTTTACCTAAAGTGAGATTTCCATCAAGTGCATCATTGAAAGCGTTTTCGAAGAAGGCAATATCGATTTCAAAATTTGAACCGGAGGTAACAACGCGGGTGGTTGTGAGCATAGCTATGGCACCACCATTGGGATTCATCACAAGAATTTCGCCTGCCGAATTATAGTCTGGATCATCATATCGGGCTAGTTCGCATGTGGCAGTCAGAAATACGGGAAGGCGGTTTTTGTTGGTCCAGTTTTGAATGGTTGGAATATCCAAGATACGCTCGTGAGCCCAGCCTCTTTCCCCACCATGACCGATATACGTAACAAGTAAGGCACCATTTTGAACCCTTTGTCTGATGGCCTCTTCACCTTCCGGATAACGCTCACCTCCGGCAACAGTCTCTTGTTTGAAAGCATCCATATACAATTTCACCAGGTCATAATCGTTGTGCTCTTCGTTCATCATTTCAGCCAAAAAATCATTTTGAGATAAATGTTCCTCTTCAGTTGGCGAACCATTTCCATCTTGATCATCTGAAACCAAAACGATCGAATTGCGCCAAGCTCCAAAAGGAGAGGCCACTTCATCTCCAAGGCAGTCTGCGCTGCCGTTTGGACTTGTATTTTGCGAAACATATAGCCTCAATTTCTCTACATAATCTAACCCTTCTTGCAGATTCGAAGCCGGAATTCTACCTAAACCACAATCGAGTTTATTGGCAGGACTTTCATTGTCATCATCATCCAAAAAGACAAAGAAATCGTCGCTCACATAACTGCCGGTAGGAGAGGTTGATTCCGCAGATTCGAATACAATTACGTTGAAGCCATTGTGACTTCCAATACCTTTATTTTGTTTGTAAGAACCGTCTCCAAACAAGAGCAGATTTTCCGGTTTAAGAGATTCATCCGAACCAGCTCTATCGAACATCATTTTCATCAACATTCTGATAGCTGTTGGGTCAGGATTTCCCGAAGAAAATTCATTATAGACTTGAGGTGCAGTGACCACGGCAACGCTTTTCCCCAGATTTGCATGAATCTCCGCCAGCGCTTCAGCAGCCGGAATCTGACGAGGTGCAGCCACTATCATCAAATCAACATCTGAGTATGCATGCAGATCCTGATTTTGCAAAGGTCCTAAGGCTGTGGGAGTCAAGAAACCCGAACCTGAAAAAACGATGTAATTCCTTGATATATCATGACTCGCTTTCCACTCTGCTATGCTTCCATTTACGTTGAAGTTTACTTTAGTCGGATTCAAAGGATTCGATATATCCCAAAGAGTAAGGTTCGTATTCGCTTGGCTCAACTGATACAATGCAGTTTGACCAGTGCCGGTATTTCGGGGTTCGCGAAACGACATTTGATTTCCGGCCATTGTTAACTGTCTTCGGGCATTTACACGGATGAAGTCAATCCATCCTTGCGCATCCGGATTGCCTTTGATAAACTGCACAGCAACGGTGATATTTGAAGAGGCAGGTATGAAACTTAAGCTGGCTGCTTCCACATCAGCTACTCTAGAAAGAGGTCCTGAACCCACAGTGGTTGTATTAGGCGTAACCGATTCGCCACTTACAGTAAAAGTAAAATTGCTAGCTTGAGTAATAGATCTCACCGCCACGCTTACATCGAGCACTGCAGGTTCTTGAATCACATTTGGAAAGCTGAAATTGTATGAACCATTTACATTCACATCGTATAGATCGCCATAAAACTCTCTTCCCGATTTCACCAAATTGTAGGTGTCATTTTCGGTGAATTGAAAGTCGCTGAATTCATTGATCACGAGGGTTTCGGAGTCAATCACGTCGTTGGCGGTCTGCACTCTGTTAGGCGCCAAATCATCAACCCGAATGAAATAATACGCAGAGTCGGAATAAAAATGTTTATTGTGAATATACTTCCCGTTTACATCATCATAATTCCATGTATCCGGTCCTTTTCCATAAAAGAGGATGTAATCATTGTCATCAAATTTGGAATTGTCGACATTTTCAAAAACGAAAATCGAATTTTGGACTAGGTCATCTGCACGAGGTACACTGTTATCAAAAGGTAATAGTTCTCCTCCATTGCCGTATATGTTTATTTTATCAGGGTCAAGGTTGTTGGTTTCAACACCCAATTGATTGAGAAAACCTTTGTCAATTTTGTATACTCCATCCTTTGCGATGGCCATTTTGAACCAAGTGCCCTCGGCCAAAGCAGAATGTTCGGCGAATGTCAAAGTTCTGGAAGAGGCTGGGTTTCCAGTTGATTCTGCTAGATTAAAACTCACTTCGTAGTTCAATAATCTTTCAAAACCCATGGAGTTTTTTCGCACGGGAACCAATTCAAAGCACAAATAAAATTCGTTTCCACCCCTTTTTATTTGAGTTTTGTAGGTAAAATCAGAGGTAATAGGCAGTCCGTCGACCCAATCAGATTTTATGGAAGAGGTTTGTCCAGCGGCAAAATTCACCTCACCGATTTGAAAACCGGCTGGAATTCTCACACTTTTTGAATGGATTGGGATCAAGTTTTCGTTAAAAAAACCGTTGAGAAGTCCCATTTCGGAAGAAATATCATCCACCTCCGCAAGATCGTACCACTCCAGTTTTCCGGAAAAATTGTACGATTTCTGAGCAACGGCTGCACTTGCAACAAGAAGGGAGATAAATAAAGCGAACTGTATTTTGATGGATTTGGTCATTTTTCGGGTCATGAAGCAACGGGTTAAACAAATGGCAAGTCTAATTATTGTAGAGCGTTAAAAAAATTTTATACGCCAAGAATGTTGTATTATTGCTAATTCATTTTATGCCACAAAACTCCCTACAGCGGATGAAAAGATTTTTTCATTTACAGACAGCTACACTTGCTATTTTCTCTCTCCTTGCAAGCCTGTCCTATGCCCAGGACCCCGAGTTTACTCAGTTTTACTCCAATCCTCTTTATTTAAATCCGGCATTTGCAGGAACAGAAAAATGCCCACGTTTAGTGATGAATTACCGGAATCAATGGCCATCATTGTCGGGTACTTTTGTTACAACAAGTGCTAGTTACGACCAGCACGTCAAGACGATTCAGGGAGGTTTGGGATTGATTGTAATGAATGACCGAGCTGCGGAAAACACATTGAATACTACCACTTTGTCTGGTATATATTCTTACGAGCAGCCTATTTCCAGACAATTTTCAATAAAAGCAGGACTTCAGGCGACATATTTTCAAAAATCGCTCGATTGGGACAAATTGACTTTTGGGGATATGATCGACCCAAGGAAAGGATTTATTTATCAAACGCAAGACATTCCCAGGGGTGGTAAAGTGAGCAATGTTGATTTTTCTGCCGGTATCTTGGGGTTCAGTAATGTGGTATATGGAGGATTTGCAGTTCACCATTTGAACGAACCCAATGAGTCTTTGATTGTTGGAACTAGCAGACTTCCAATGAAATTCACTGTTCATGCCGGAGCCGTTATTCCGATTGAAAAGAAAAGAAAAGGATCTGATGCAAACATATCTCCAAACGTACTATACAGACGTCAGGGAGAATTTCAGCAACTTAATCTCGGACTTTACGTAAACAAGGGGCCGCTTGTAGCCGGAATTTGGTTCAGAGGTTTGTTGTTTGGCGAAAAGTATCGCGATTCATTTATCACAACGATTGGACTACAGTCAGATGTGATTCGCTTCGGATACAGTTACGATCTCACCATCTCTGAGTTGACTCCTTCCACTGGTGGAAGTCACGAGGTTTCGCTTACTATTAATTTTGATTGTAAGCCCCCTCGTACCGGACGTCGTTTTGTGCCTTGTCCGTCGTTTTAATATCGCATTCCTGGAACAATACAATAAAACCCTGCAATCCTGTGTTTAATCACAAAATCAAGGAAACCATGAAACCAATGCATAGAATCATTCAAATCTTTGCTGTAGTGGCTGTCGTAGTTACACTTTCTTCCTGTGGAAAGGAAAGAAGCGGTGCAACTGGATGGGCATACAACGAAATGCAAAATGGCGGTTATGAGCGAGTGGCATACATCGAGCAAGAAACCGGTCCTGGACTGGTTTTGATCGAAGGTGGTCGCTTCACTATGGGTCGTGTAGAAGACGATCTTAAGTTCAGTTGGGATAATATCCCGAGAACTGTTACTGTGTCTTCATTCTACATGGATGAAACCGAAGTAACTAATCAATATTGGCTCGACTACCTTCACTGGCTTAGCATGGTATACGGAGATAGTTACCCTGAGATTGTGTCAAAAGCACTTCCAGATACATTGATGTGGAGGGAGAAAATGGAATACAACGAACCTTATGTGGAGTATTACCTGCGTCACCCTGCATATCGCGAATATCCGGTTGTAGCAGTGAATTGGCTTCAGTCTAACGACTTCTGTGCTTGGAGGACTGACCGAGTAAATGAATTAATATTAATTCGCGAAGGACTATTGATTCATGATGCGCAAGGTCAGGTAGATGACCAACACTTTACAACTGACTCTTATTTTGCCGGTCAATATGAAGGTCAGAAAGCTGCCGAAGGAGTTCAAGATTTGAATCCAAAGGGAACCGGAACAAGAAATATACGCATGCAAGATGGTGTTCTTCTTCCAAGATACCGCCTGCCTACCGAAGCCGAGTGGGAATATGCTGCCATCGGACTTATTGGAAATTCATTCCAGGAGTTGATTTCCGACAGAAGAACCTACCCTTGGAATGGTCACTATGTTAGAAATGACGACAACGGAGGTAATTTCTTTGGGACAATCCGTGCGAACTTTATGCGTGGAGCCGGTGACCACATGGGGGTTGCGGGTTATCTAAATGACAAGGCTGAAATAACAGCTCCTGTATACGCGTATCCGCCGAATGACTATGGATTGTACAATATGGCGGGTAACGTTTCAGAATGGGTTATGGATGTATATCGTCCATTGTCGCCTGAAGATAAAAGCGACTTCCGTCCATTTAGGGGTAACGTTTTTGAAACACGTGTCTTGAACAGCGATGGAAGCATTGCAGATAAATACGACTACAATGTTTATGACATCGCAGGTGTAAAAAACTACCTTACTAAATATCAAGAAACGGCAGGTTCTCAAGAAGGACGATTGACTGAAGCGGATTTAACACTTCTCGATCAGTGCAACCAAAAAGTAGAACAGGCTCAAGAACTGTTTGGTCAGCGCAAGCAAGACGAAGCGATGGGAATCATGCAAGAAACGATGGACCTTGTTACTGACAATGAATCTCCCATTGCACCAGATATCCGCGACGGAATGGCCAAGTACATTACTAGCACACCAGGTGATATGCGTTCACGCAAAGTAAATTCTGAAGAAAACATCGACCGTAGAAATTATCGCGTATCACAAAACATCGATCACCTTGATGGCGACTTCCAGTCGACCATAGCGTACTTCAACACGGAACTCGAAAATGACGAGAACAGGATGTACGAATGGGGTCAAACCACTTTGATCAACAACAGAGCTCGCGTATACAAAGGCGGCAACTGGCGAGATCGTGCATACTACACCATTCCCGGCACACGTCGATTCCTCGACGAACGTCGCTCCATGGCTACTTTAGGTTTCCGTTGTGCCATGACCCGAGTGGGTAGCCCAACAGGTCTAGGAGGAAGAGAAGAATAATTTTCAAAACATAGTTCAACTAATAAAACCCCGCCCATAGCGGGGTTTTATATTTTTGGCCCAATGAATATCGATCAACTACTCCATCACTTTTTAGAGTGCAGAAGCATAAGCACCGACAGCAGATTTATAGAAAAGGGCAGTATCTATTTTGCGCTTAAAGGAGAACGTTTTAATGGCAATGATTTTGCGGAAAAAGCCATTCAAAATGGCGCTTCCTTGGCAGTTATGGATGAAGACCGTGGTTTACCCGGCAACCGAGTAATGTTGGTGGAGGATGTCCTTAAAACTCTTCAGCACTTGTCTAAAACCTATCGCCTCAGATTTAAAATTCCATTCTTAGCTATTACAGGAAGCAATGGAAAAACTACGAGCAAAGAACTGATTCGTGAAGTGCTCTGCAAAAAATTCAATCACGTATCAGCGACAAAAGGAAATCTGAATAACCACATTGGAGTGCCTCTCACCTTGCTGAGCATTCCTGAAAATTGCGACTTTGCCATTATCGAAATGGGAGCCAATCATTGTGGTGAAATAAAATCTTACTGTGATATAGCGGAGCCTACTCATGGTTTTATTACCAATATAGGTAAAGCACATCTCGAGGGATTTGGAGGAGTGGAGGGGGTGTTTAGGGGCAAGAAAGAATTATTTGACTACCTCAAGGAACATCAAGGTTTGGCTTTTGTAAATGGCGATTTCGAAAATATCAAACTCGCTGCAGCAGGTGTTCAATCTGAAATATTCGAAAGCAAGGGAGGTGAGTCCACATTTGAAGTCCTGTCTTCCTCTCCCAATCTCATATTTAGATATTCCGATAAATCAATTAATCGAGAAACACAGACACATCTCGCAGGGGCCTACAACATTTACAACATAGCAGCAGCCATCAGTATTGGGAAATATTTTGGAGTAAATATTTCAGAAGCGCTTGATGCAGTTTCTAACTTCAAACCCGATAACAATCGTTCGCAGATCACAACTACAGCGTCGAATCAAGTAATAATGGACGCCTACAATGCCAATCCGAGCAGCATGTTCGAAGCATTGCAAAATTTGGCAATACAAACGTCAAGCACCTTTTTTGTTATTGGCGATATGTTTGAACTGGGCTCAGACAGTGAGGAAGAACATAGAAAAATTCTTTCACTTGCAGAAAGTTTAGGCTTGAATGGAATTGCCATTGGGAAATACTTTCAATCTGTGAGTCAGAAATTTACCTATCCGGTATTTGTAAACAAGGAAGATGCTGTGTTATGGCTCAAGCAAAACAAACAAGAAAGTAAGACCATACTGCTTAAAGGGTCGAGAGGTATGAAACTTGAAGAACTCATGCCTTTTTTGTGAGACTACTGCAGCCTTATTTTTACCGCAAAGAAAATTTCCTATGGGACTTATTGAAGAATTAAAATGGCGTGGCTTATATCAAGACATGATTCCGGGTACAGAAAATTATTTGAACGAAGGAATAGCCAGTGGATATGTAGGGTTTGACCCCACTGCGGACTCTTTGCACATTGGAAATCTAGTGCCCGTAATGTTGCTCTTGCATTTACAGCGTCATGGGCACAAACCAATCGTGTTGGTTGGAGGAGCCACAGGACTTGTTGGAGATCCATCGGGAAAAAGTGCAGAGAGAAAACTCTTGAGTCCTGACACCATTGAGCACAATCTGGAAAGTCAAAAAAAGCAGTTGATGCGTTTTCTAGATTTCAATTGTGGCGAAAGATCCGCAGAAATTGTAAATAACTACGATTGGTTCAGGAACATTTCCTTCTTGGACTTCATTCGCGACGTTGGAAAACACATTACGATCAACTATATGATGTCGAAAGACAGCGTTCAAAATCGAATGGAAAGTGGCATGAGTTATACTGAATTCAGTTATCAGTTGATCCAGGGTTATGATTTTGCATGGCTTTATGAAAATAAGAATTGCAAACTTCAAATGGGAGGTAGCGATCAATGGGGAAATATTACAACAGGCACGGAATTGGTTCGTCGCAAACTTCAAGGAGAAGCCTACGCTATTACTGCACCTTTGTTGATGCGATCGGATGGTAAAAAGTTTGGCAAAAGCGAGGATGGCAATGTTTGGTTGGATAAAAATCTCACCTCTCCATACAAATTTTATCAGTATTGGTTGAACGTATCCGACGAAGACGCAGGGCGCTTTTTGAAAATATTCACTTTACTTAGTCAGGATGAAATAACATCTCTCGAGCAGAAACACACGCAGGATCCTGGATTCAGAGTAATGCAAAAAAGCTTAGCGGAATATATGACACGCACAGTTCATTCTGAGGAAGACTTGCAAACGGCGCTCTCAGCATCTGAAATATTGTTCGGCAAAAGCACGCAAGATGATTTGAAGAATTTATCTGAAGATGCTTTTTTGGAAGTATTCGAAGGAGTACCGCAGGGAAATATTTTCAAAAAGGCTGTTGAAGATGGATTGGGAATCGTTGAGCTCCTTACCGGTTCTGGATTTCTGGCGTCGAATGGAGAGGCTCGCAGGGCTTTGCAGGAAAACTCAATTTCGCTCAACAAGTCAAAGACCGATGCAAGCAAAACAACCGGATCGGAAGACTTGCTCAATGGAAAATACTTACTGCTACAAAGAGGTAAGAAAAACTACTTTGTTGTAGTGGCAACAGATTAAAAAATAGTATTAAATCGAAAGCAAATTACAACCTCGAACTTCTGCATTGTCAAAACGACCGAGGACCTCGAAGCCACCGTCAATGTGCGCGCGGCCCAGATCTTGTGTAGCAATAAAAGAACAGGAGAAAACATTTCCCAAATCAATTACGTTGATTCCACCCGTCTTGCCCTTTTTACAATAAGAAAACGGATCATTCACATCGCGAATAATTACTTTCATCCAATCGGGACTATAAAAAACACCCCCTCCTTTTGAGTATGCCTGACTGAGCAATTCCGTCATTCCGTACTCGCTATGAATACTCGAGACTTTGAATGAGGTCTTTAGGATTTGATGCAACTCTTCGCGAATTATTTCTTCCCTCCTACCCTTCATACCGCCTGTTTCCATCACCACAACATTCGGATATAAAGCCGTGCCTTTGTCCGCTAGATCGAGCAAAGCAAAGGTTACACCCACAAGAATCACCTGTTCCCCTCTTTGTTGGCAAAGTTCAAGTTGAAGAAGAAGTTTTTCTTGGTCATTCATGAAAAAGCCATGAGAGTGCTCCGGAGACAATTTCATGAATTCCGATATCATAAATACGAGGGATGAGTCTGTTCGCTCGGCATACGTGGGAAGCACGGCCAGAAAGGTGTACGCGCGTGGATTTCCATACATCGATTCAAAAGCTTTTATGCTCAGTCTTCTATATAAATCAGATGAATGAACGCGATGAGTGCTTCTGTTCTCCCCGGTGGTACCGCTGCTTTTAAATATCTGTTGAGCTTCCAGTCCTTCGATTATTACCTTTTCACTTTTAAAAAATTCGATAGGGAGAAAAGGTATTTCGCTGTAATGATTTACAGACGACACATCGAATTCAAGCAAATCGATGAACTTTCTGTACACTGGCAGATGTTTTGCTTGATACTCAAATATTTCAATAGCAAGTTCGTTGAACTGCTCGTCGCTTGAGATGTTTGATATTTCATCGAATGCTTGTTCTGCTGTCATGGACGATAAAATTCGCAAATGAACGCTACTGTGACCGAAAAAAGATAATTTTGATGTTATGAAGAAGATTGTTTACATACCCATATTGCTCCTAACGTTAATAGTAGGATGTTTGAAAGAAGAAGAATATCCGATAGAACCGGTACTCACCTTTCAGGAACTCAAGACATTTAATGGAGACTCCGCAAGGCTGATTCTAGGCTTTACCGATGGGGACGGCGATTTTGGGTTGAATGACAATGATACTATGGCTCCCAATTTTTGTGGAACTTGTCCATATCATCAAAATTTAATTTTGGATTACTATGAACTTCAAGATGGTGAGTGGACCGAAGTAGAGGCTGCCCTTCCTTTCAACGTGCGTGTACCTTATTTACAGCCCACCGGTCAGAAAAAAAGTCAAAAAGGAAAAATTGACGTGCTTATGCTCGATTACTACCTCGAAACCCCTTTTGATACATTCAAATTTGTGATTAAGGGATACGACAGGGCGTTGCACGTAAGCAATATACTGGAAACCAGTGCTTTTATCAAAGTCAATTAATTCTCAAACCACAAACTATTTCGGGTGAATTGACGTTAAAGTTAAAGGTTACCTCTAAAAACATGTTTTATGTTTCGAGGAGACAAATCCCGTCGAAGACAATTCAAAGCAAAGGCGCATTGCTGGACGCTCTGTAACTGAGATTTGGTGAAGTATTCAGCAGGATTTGGCCCGAAAGAATATTATATGTTCGGCTATAATTTATAGTTTGGTCGAAACGTGAAATAGGTTTTTATAGGTTCCTTCAGATATTTTAAACAAACCCGTCAATGAAAAACGCAAAAAGAATCTTGTTGGCTCTCGCAGTTGTATCTCTGCTAGCCTCTTGCAGTAACTCGTATAAGAGTTGTGCCGCATATGATAACGTTCAAGTAGAAGACAAAAAGTAATACTGCTTTATAAACCGAGCAGTACTTCTTCTGCTGTTTTGCCACCGAAGATCATTCTCTCCGGATTTTCGAGCATTTCTTTCACTTTCACAAGGAAACCAACGCTTTCCTTTCCATCGATGATTCTGTGATCGTAGCTAAGCGCAACATACATAATAGGTCTGATTAGTACCTGACCATTTTCGGCAACCGGCCTTTCAACGATATTGTGCATACCTAATATTGCGCTTTGAGGAGGATTGATGATAGGAGTGGACATCATTGATCCAAATACACCACCATTTGTAATTGTGAAAGTACCTCCAGTCATATCGTCGACAGTAATTTTCCCTTCTCGCGCTTTTTTTGCGAGATCACCAATCGTTCTTTCAATTTCTGCAAGGCTCATGGACTCAGCATTCCGAATGTTAGGAACCATTAGTCCTTTTGGTGTGCTCACAGCTACTCCAATATCACAGTATTCGTGAAAGATAATTTCCTCGTTTTGAATTTGACCATTTACCGCCGGGAAATGATAAAGCGCTTCGCAAACAGCTTTTGTGAAAAAAGACATGAAACCAAGACCCACACCATATTTCTCCTTAAAAGCATCCTTGTATTTTGATCTCAGATCCATGATAGGTTTCATGTTCACCTCATTAAATGTGGTGAGCATGGCGGTGTTGTTCTTCACTGAAACCAATCGTTCTGCCACTTTTTTGCGCAGGTTCGACATTTTCTCTTTTCTTACATCACGACTACCTTTCCATGATTGTGGTACCGAAGATTCGAAACCATTGGAGAGAGCAGCCAATACATCACCCTTTGTGATTCGGCCATCCTTTCCACTGCCATTCAACTTATTGGCACTGATTCCATTTTCTGCCATCAATTTTGCGGCTGAAGGTGAAGGGGTTTTATCGGCATATCCCACCACTGCGGTTGCCGGAGCTTCTACTTTGGGCGCTTCAACTTTGGGCGCTTCAACCACAGGCGCGGTTGCCTTTGCTACTTCCACCTTTGGAGCTGCAACCACCCCGACCGGTTTAACGGCAGAAGTATCTATTAGACAAACAACAGAACCTACCGCCACAGTATCGCCTGCTGCGGCTTTCAAGGTGATGCTACCAGCGGCCTCTGCAGGCAACTCAAGTGTTGCTTTATCAGAGTCGATCTCAGCGATTGCTTGACCACTTTCAACATAATCTCCATTTTTCACTAGCCAGTTTGCAATGATCACTTCGCTTATGGACTCACCTGGCGAAGGAACTTTCATTTCAAGGATGTTGTTTGCCATTTTCTCTATTCAGGTTTCTTGTAAATTCAATACTATTTGCTTGTCACAATTTGGGCGTATGAAAAAACTTTAGACATCATTTCTTTCATTCTTCTCTCATGCATCTTAGGAGAACCCGCTGCTGGAGAAGCCGAAGGTGGGGTAGCCACTACTTCCAGGTTCCATGAGCGCAGATGACGCAACATATAATTCCAAGCACCCATATTTTCAGGCTCTTCTTGAACCCATAGCAACTTCACGTTTTTGGAGTACGCAATCAAGACTTTTTCAATTTGTTTTAGAGGAAGCGGATACAACTGTTCCATGCGAATGAATGCAATGGAATCAACTTGAAGTTTCTCTCGTTCTTCAACCAATTCATAGTAAATTTTACCACTGCACAACGCAATAGTCTCTACGTTTTTTGGATTGATACCTGTGTCATCTATTACTTCCGAGAATACTCCATCGGACATTTCTTTAAGCGATGAAACAGCTTTTGGATAACGCAGCAACTTCTTTGGAGTAAGCACAATCAGCGGTTTTCTATACTCTGTTTTCACTTGTCTTCTGAGCAGGTGAAAGTAGTTTGCCGGAGTAGTGCAGTTGCAAATTAGCATATTGTTTTCGGCACAAAGCTGTAAAAATCTTTCGAGACGAGCGCTGCTGTGCTCTGAACCCTGGCCTTCGTATCCATGTGGGAGAAGCATGGTAATTCCATTCATAGTTCTCCATTTATCTTCTGCTGCAGAGATAAACTGATCTATAATAATTTGTGCACCATTGTTGAAGTCTCCGAACTGAGCCTCCCAAATTGTCAATCCATTTGGCGAACCAAACGCATAACCATAATCGAATCCAAGCACGCCATATTCGCTGAGCAAACTGTTGTAGATAGTCAGTTTTGCCTGATCCTTTTCAAGGTAATTCAATAGAATAAATTCTTTCTCGTCATCTTCATCAGTCTTAAGTACAGCATGACGATGAGAGAAAGTTCCGCGTTCCACATCTTGTCCACTTATTCTAACCGGGTGCATTTCTACGAGCATTGATGCGTAGGCTAGCAACTCACCCATGGCCCAATCGAGTCTATCATCATCGATCATTTTAAGTCGGTCGTTAAAAACCTTTGCTGTTTTCGAAAAAAACTTTTCGTTCGCCGGCAAAGTGCTCATCTGAGTTGCGAGCTCCTTTAATTTTTTGAAATCCACTTTTGTGTTCACGGATATCTCAAAATCTTTATCAGTCGCCTCGCGCATATTCGACCAAGTATCTTCGAGGAAGTGTTTCACTACAGTTAGCGACAAACCTCTGGAGGCAATGTATTCCTCTTCCAATTTGGCCTCAAACTCCTTCTTCTTATTTTCCCCATATTCCTGATCAAATAATCCTTCACTCACTAATTGATTCAAATACAAATCGCGCAGACTTGGATGAGATTGAATCAATTTATAAAGCGTTGGTTGAGTGAATTTTGGTTCATCCCCTTCGTTGTGACCATATTTTCTATAACCCAATAGATCAACGAACACGTCCATATTCCAACGCATTCGGTACTCAAGAGCAATTTTGATAGTGGTAATCACGGCTTCAACATCATCTGCATTCACATGAAATACAGGACACAGTGTGGTCTTCGCGACGTCTGTACAATAGGTCGATGTTCTTCCATCGAGATAATTCGTAGTAAAACCAACTTGATTGTTCGTTACGATATGAATAGTACCGCCGGTTCTATAACCCTCCAGACCAGCCATTTGAACTATTTCATACACTATTCCTTGTCCAGCTATAGCGGCATCGCCATGCACGAGCACAGGTACGATTTTGGATTCATCCTTTAGATAATGATCTATCTTAGCTCTTGTGAGCCCTTCCACTACCGGATCCACTGCTTCGAGGTGCGAAGGATTAGGGCAAAGAGTTAAATGAACTTGATTTCCATGAATGGTTGTAACATCTGTGCTATACCCCAAATGGTATTTTACGTCGCCATCAAACTTTCCATCGTCGTCAAATTGTGCACCATCAAACTCGGCAAAAATCAACTTCTGAGGTTTGCTCATTATGTTGGTGAGCACATTTAGCCTACCTCTGTGGGCCATACCAATTACAAATTCCTTCACCCCCATATCAGCTCCTTCTCTCACGATGTAATCCATGGCCGGTATGAGTGATTCGCAACCTTCTACACTGAACCTTTTTTGTCCGACAAATTTTCTTTGGATGTATTGCTCAAAAGTGGTCGCTTTATTGACCATGTCAAAAATTTGTTCCTTTTCCTCTTTGGTGAACTTCCTTCTATTCACCACTTCCAATCTTTCGCGGATCCACTTTTGGCGCAATGGATCACGGATAAACATGTATTCCACGCCTATATGTCTACAGTAGCTTTCTTTGAGATGGGTTATAATATCGCGCAACTTTGATGCACCAAGACCTACTTCCGTACCTGCTTCAAACACAATATCCAAATCCGATTCGGACAAGCCAAATTGCTGTAGATCTAAAGTTGGCAGGTGAAGTCTTCGTTCGCGAACTGGATTCGTTGCTGTGAAAAGGTGTCCACGGGTTCGATACGCGAGGATAAGGTTTATCACCTGGAATTCCTTTCGAATATTTTTACCGCTAGCGCCTTCATCAGAGCCTGGAAGAACTTCGAATGATGCGTTTTTAAAGTCAAAACCATCGAAAAAATGTTTCCAGGAAACATCCACAGATGCAGGATCTTTTTTGTACTGCTTGTACAATTCCTCCATTGTGATTACATCAGCATTTCCGAGGTATGAGTGTGGGTCCATTGGGTTTTCTTATATACAATAATCCAGTGTGCGAAGTTATACCAATGCTACTTAATAAATGGTCCAAAATATTTATGCGGTTACAGTGGTAAATGCCGTTGTGATTTATGTTTAGTTCAATGAAGAGAAACAAAATTGGACTGTTACATAAATCCAAAACGGTATTAGTCAGAAAATCATCTATCAAAAGCTAGAAAAGCTATTGAAATTCAATCTTGATAAAATTGGCGAAACCAGACTTTCATGGCCTCTCTGCGAAGAATAGTGACTGTGAGTTCCGAGATTTTTTCTCTATTACTCTCAGTTCGGAGCCATTGTTTAATAATTGGCTCCGGAATATCTATGCGGTACATAACTTCAGCCACATTGGGAAACTTGTGCACCCAGAGTACTTCTATAGCCAGTTCTGCAATTTCCAAGAGTTTCTCGGTTGTGGGCACACCAATAAAATCCTTACAAGTCACGTGTGGGCTAAGGTCTTTGCTCAACTGGACCAGAATCAATTCGAGAAACTTCTGTTTATCATTTTGGGTCAACTGATAATTGGCAGGTATAATGTCAAATATTTCCATTATTTCTCCCGATTGGCAAGGCTCTCAACAAATCGAAGAAGCCCTTCCTTTCTTTCCTCAGGTACTTCCAATTCGTTGAGCGCACCGAAAGCCTTTGCGGAATAAAGGCTCACGGCTTCTAAAGCTAAGGAGTCGATACCCAATGTTCTGTAAAGTTGGGTTACTTCCTCTACTTTCCTTTTCGCATGATCGGCATCTAGGTGTAAAAGATTGATCCATAGTTGGCGTTGACCATCATTTGCGAGTTCAAGAGCGGACACCGAGAGAAATGTTTTTTTATTTGAAACTATATCACCACCTGCTTGCTTTCCGACCTTTGAATGATCACCGAAAACGTCCAAATAATCATCCTTTATCTGAAAAGCCAGACCCATGTTTTCTCCAAATTGGTATAGTTTTTCTTGATCTTCCACACCAGCACCCCCTATTGAAGCCCCAATTTTAAGAGCACAAGCGAGCAATACAGCTGTTTTCAGCCTTATCATTTCGATGTACTCTTCGTGAGATACGATGGTGCGCGCCTCGAAATCCATATCAAGTTGTTGCCCTTCACAAACCTCTACAGCGGTTTTAAGAAATGTGCTCAGGACATCGTGAACCCATGATTGACGGGATGAGCAAATAAGTTGGGTGGCATGAATGGACATCACATCACCGCTCAAAATGGCGCTGTTTGTAGTCCATTTGATGTGCACAGCGGTTTTGCCTCTTCGCAAAGGTGCCTGATCCATAATGTCGTCGTGCACAAGGGTGAAGTTGTGAAATACTTCGAGGGCCACAGAAGCTGAAAGTGCTTCACTGATTTTACCTCCAAACAATTCACAAGCCATAAGAGCTATGGCAGGTCTAATGCGCTTACCACCGAACTCCATAAGATAACGGATCGGGTCGTTGAGACCGGACGAAGGCAATTCGCGGGTGTATTGATTTATCCTCTCTTCGATAAGAGGTAGCAATTTTTCGTAAGAAGTCATCATCAAGTTTTCACTAGATCCAGCAAGTATTTACCATAACCACTGTTCAGCAAGGGAACTGCCAATTGTTGCAATTGTTCATCTGTGATATATCCCATTTTCCACGCTATTTCCTCGATGGCTCCGATTTTGAGACCATGGCGTTCTTCAATTACTTGCACATATTGACCAGCTTGCATGAGAGAAGTAAATGTGCCAGTATCGAGCCAAGCTGTGCCTCGGTCAATCATTTGAACATGCAATTTCCCTTGTCGAAGATATTCTCTATTCACATCTGTTATTTCGTATTCCCCTCTTGCACTCGGTTGGAGCGAACGAGCCACATCAATTACACTATTATCATAAAAGTATAAGCCGGGTACTGCAAAATTGCTTTTCGGATTAATCGGTTTTTCTTCAATGGATATAGCCTTTCCTTCCTTGTTAAATTCCACCACACCATATCTATGGGGATCCGATACGTGACAAGCGTATACTAAGCCACCTTCAATATCTATATTCTCCCTGAGCATTTTCCCAAAACCTTGTCCGTAAAAAATATTATCTCCTAGAATCAAAGCAGCTTTGTCGCTGCCAATAAAATCAGAACCCAATACAAATGCCTGCGCAAGGCCATTTGGCACTTCTTGAACCAAATAAGAAAACGAACAGCCCAACCTCGATCCATCACCAAGCAGTTTTTCAAAGCCAGGCAAGTCGTGAGGTGTAGAAATAATAAGTATGTCCCTTATACCGGCCAGCAACAAGGTAGAAAGCGGGTAATAAATCATTGGCTTGTCGTAAACAGGCATCAGTTGTTTGCTCACTGCCAGGGTAAGAGGATAAAGTCGGGTTCCGGATCCACCGGCAAGAATGATTCCTTTCATAAGCAGAAAATTAATTCAAGATTGAGACTGTTAGTAGCGTTTCATTTTTTACTCAAGCATTCTCTCCGATTCCTGTCTAGCGCGAATAGTTAATGCGCGATATTCCTGATCGTCTTCTTCGTCGATGATATGAATAAAAGGCTCTTTGAACGCTTTATTGGTAAGAGCTTTATTGAGCGATAGTAGCAATGCAGGTAGCAGGATCAAATTGGTGAACATACCAACTACTAAAGTAATGGCTATCAATAATCCGAGCGCTTGAATCCCAGCGAATTCTGAGGCAGCAAAAACACCAAAACCCATGAAGAGCACAACACTCGTATAAACAATACTAAATCCTGTGTCTTTTAGAGCTAGAAAGCAAGCAGTTCTGATGTTCCACCCTACCATATCAAGCTCTTGCCTATACTTTGCCAGGAAATGTATTGATGTATCGACAGTGATAGAAAATGCAATGCTAAAAACTAAGATGGTAGAAGGTTTTAATGCAATTCCAAAAAATCCCATGAAACCTGCGGTAAGAATAAGGGGAAGTAAATTTGGAACAAGAGCGATCAATACCATTCTCCAAGAGCTAAAAAGGCCTGTCATAATGAGCATAATGGCAACAATAGCAAAAAGGATACTGCTGAAAAGATTATCGACCATGTAATCAGTTCCCTTCAAAAACACGACACTGGTCCCAGTCATTGAAACTTTATACTTTGCGGGATCAAAGATGCTATCGACCTGGGGTTTCAATTCATTCATCAGGTTTTTCATCTCAAGTGTTCCAATGTCAGCTACTTGAGTGGTCACGCGGGTTACAGACTTCGTGCTATCCAAAAATCCTCTTTCAAGACCTTTGGTATTGTATTGACCTTTGAAATAAGGTCCGATAAAACTTTTCTCATTGCTCTGAATGAGTGTAAACCTCGAAGAATCGCCATTGTAAAAAGCTTGTTTGGCGAATTTGGTAGCATCGACAATACTCAGAGATTTAGAAAACTCTTTGTGGGTGGCGAGAACATCTTGAAGCTCTTCGATTTTTCTGAGGTTTTGATCTTTGGTAATCTGACCTTTCTTACCACAATCTATAAGCACTTCGAAGGGCATAACACCATTGAAGTTTGTTTCAAAAAACTGAAGATCTTTGATTACACGATCATCGTCAGGTAAGTCATCTACTATATTTCCTGTGGTTACAATGAGACTCATTCCAACAAAGCCAAGCACAAACAGGGCCACTGTAGAGATATACACCCACCTTCTTTGGCGAGAAATGAGGGTAATAACAGAATCCGTCATCCGGTGCATCCAGCTTCGTTCAAGGTGATCGAGGTGACGGAGTTTAGGAGGTTCCATAAACGAAAAAACAATGGGAACAGCGAGCATCGAGAGCACAAATAGAGCCATGGTAGCCACTGCCGAAGCCGTTCCGAACTGCACCAGCAAGTCACTTTGCACAAAAATGAAAGTGGCAAAACCCAAGGCGGTTGTGGCATTGGTAAGAAAGTTCGCGTTTCCTATTTTATAAATCGTCCTCTGAAGAGCTTTGATCTTATTGCTGTGTCGTTTGAACTCTTGGTGGTACTTGTTGACCAGAAAAACACAGTTCTGCATTCCAAGAATGACCATTAAGGGAGGGATAATCGACATCAACATTGTGAGCGGATAATCAAAGAGGGCAATTATTCCCAAAGACCATACAACACTTACAATGATAATTCCGATATTGAGCCACATGACTCGGAAACTCTTAAAGAATATATAGAGCAAAATAGCTGCTACAAGGATCATCAGACAGGTGAAAAAGATCATTTCCGACTTCAACTTTCCACCCAAAACAGTGCGGATATAAGGTAGACCACTGATGTGAATTTCAATTCCTGTTTCCTTATAAAACTCCTCACACAATTCCAGAACCTTTTCTATTGAAGGTCCCCTTCTCTCCGAATTGAAAAGCCCAGCGTTCACAAATACCATCATTAGGCTTGCATCGGTGCTATCGCTGTAAAGCAGGTTCCTGTAAAAAGGAAGATTGTGCAATTCACTCTTTATCGAGTCCACTTCGCCTTGTGATTGCGGGAGCCGACTGACGAGTCGTCGAAACATGAATTTTTCATCGATTGTATCGGCATACATCACATAACAATGAGCATCCGAAAAGACTGAATCAATGGCACTTAGCTCAACAGATGACTTAGTGCCGTTGATCATAGTATCGACAGGAACCGTTAGCTCCTTCAACTTATTTCCTAATAGGTACCAAGACTTGTATTTTTCGAGAGAGTAAAGAGATGGATCATTGACGCCCAATACTATAACATTACCATCTTCACTAAAATTTTCAACAAATCGAGAATATTCTACAAAGGTGGAATCGTCTTCCGGAAGTATGCCTGCGAATTTGTAACTGAGTTTAACATTGCGGGCTTCCCAAGCAAAAAAAGCAGTAACCACACCCAATGCAATGAGTATTGGCAACCTGAAGCGCAGAGTTAGTCCGGCAATTTTTTCCCACATAGTATTTTTTTCAGGCGGAGCATTGGAACTCCGGAAATAATTTCACAAAGAAAAGCAAGAATGCGCTGTGATTTTAGTCAATTCCGCAAGGTATTCCTTCCATTCACTGGACACGGGACTATATTTGCGCGCAATTTTAAAATGCCTATAAATGTCTAATAAGTATCAAAGCCAGATAGACGCCTTCATGGCCGACATCCAAGCTAAAAATCAGAATGAACCAGAATTCATTCAGGCTGTGCATGAGGTAGCTGAAACGGTCATACCGTTTATAGAAGAAAACCCCAAGTACAAAACAGCCAAAATTCTACAGCGCATTGCTGAACCCGAAAGAACATTGATATTCCGTGTTCCATGGGTAGACGACAAAGGAGAGGTTCAGATAAATCGTGGTTACCGCGTTGAATTCAACAGCGCCATAGGCCCATACAAGGGTGGTCTACGTTTCCATCCGACAGTAAATCTTTCTGTTTTGAAATTCCTCGGATTCGAGCAGATATTCAAAAACTCTCTCACCACTCTACCAATGGGTGGTGGCAAAGGAGGCAGTGATTTTGATCCAAAAGGAAAGTCAGACAATGAAGTAATGAAGTTCTGTCAGAGCTTTATGACAGAATTATCTCGTCACATTGGAGCAGACACGGATGTGCCAGCCGGAGATATTGGAGTTGGCGGACGTGAGATTGGATTTATGTTTGGTCAGTACAAAAGACTTCGCAACGAATTTACCGGAGTATTTACAGGAAAAGGAAGAAATTGGGGTGGATCATTGATTCGTCCTGAGGCGACGGGATATGGCACTGTATACTTCGCTCAGGAGATGTTGCAGACCAAAGGAGAGGATTTCAAAGGAAAAACGGTAGTTGTATCGGGCAGCGGAAACGTAGCACAGTATGCCATTGAAAAAGCAACTGAGCTCGGCGCTACAGTGGTTACGGCCTCTGATAGCAGTGGATTCATTTACGACAAAGATGGAATAAATCCAGAAAAACTTGCATTCCTGATGGACCTTAAAAACGTGCAGAGAGGGAGAATTCAAGAATACGCTACAAAATATGGTTGTGAGTTTCATGCCGGTAAAACTCCGTGGGGAGTGAAATGCGACATTGCCCTTCCATGTGCTACACAAAATGAATTACATGGAGATGATGCCAAAACATTGGTAGCAAATGGCTGCACATGTGTTGCAGAAGGGGCCAATATGCCCAGCACTCCGGAAGCAGTAACACATTTTATGACTACTCAAATTCTATTTGCTCCGGGTAAAGCGTCAAACGCAGGAGGAGTTGCAACATCGGGATTAGAGATGTCACAAAACTCACTTCGTTTATCATGGACCCGCGAAGAAGTAGATCAGCGATTGCATAACATCATGAAAAACATCCATGCATCTTGCGTAAAGTATGGAACTGAGAATGGCGTAACCAATTATGTGAAAGGTGCGAACATTGCAGGCTTCGTGAAAGTAGCAGATTCGATGCTTGATCAAGGAGTTGTATAATTCTTAAAAGGAAGTATAGTTAAAAGCCCGTGTAATGCGGGCTTTTTTTTTAGGGAACGTCTAAAATCCTGTTTTATGATTCGCAGAAACAAATTTCGTCGAAACATGAAAGAGGATTTTAGACGTTCTCTTAAGATCTCTACATACTTTTATTCCTTAAAGGCTCATTATAATTTGAAAAATCGCCTTCGACATATTGCCCTGATGCTTGTGATTTTGTCTTTTTTGACTTGCAAACACGAGCCTGAAATAGACCCAAATAGCTCGTATTGTGGCGAAGCAACCACTATTGATGAAATGATGGAGTGGGTGTATTTTAAAACAGGGACCTATTGGATCTATGAAGAGCAAAACTCCGGTGCTTTAGATACCATGACTGTGTATTATGACTACAACGGAGTAAGCAACACCGGCAACCGGGAGTTCGTGGTTAAAATGGAAAGTTCATTGGATGGGTACACGTATGAGTATTGGTTTAATAATGCCTAGTCGGGGGGTTGTGGTTTATTCCCTGGTTGCTTTTGCAGAGCGGTGGATTGTGAGAAGTATATACCGGGGGATACTGCGGGAGCAAATCATGTTTTTATTTTTCCTCTGAGGATTGGAAATCAAGTTGGCCAAGGAGGGTACAATTTAGAATTCGGCCCAAGTAAGATTGTTGCACAATATCAAACTGACTCTATTCAAAGTTATATTTTTCCAAATGTCTTTGAAATACATCAAGCGCACAGCCCACAGCATGACTACGAAAAGTCAACATACAAAATCGTGAATCAAATTGGCATTGTTCAAAAAATAATACCTGAATTTTCAGAGAATTGGGAAGTAGTAAAATTTCAAATAATACAAAGTGATCCTCTACAATCTCCCCTATTGTAAATAGGTTACGATGGTGTGGCGTTAGTTGCCCTCAAAAATAGAGCAATGACACCGAAAGAATTTCATGAAAAATTCCCAACAGAGTTTGCCTGCAGGGATTATTGGAAAGCGATGCGCGAAAAAGCTGGAATCGTTTGTAAGAAGTGTAAAGGGACTAACCACTATTGGAATCATGGCAAAAATGAATGGCGTTGTAGAAGCTGTAATTCTGTTACTACCATCAAAAGTGGAACTGTCATGATGCATTCTAATTTGGCCATGATGGTTTGGTTCAAAGCCATTTTCGAGGTGACATATCGCGGCAAAAGTATCTCGGCTACTGAGCTTTATAAGCGCTTTCCAGAGATTAAAGGAGAAGGAACGGCTTGGTATCTTTTGCACAAGATTCGGATGGCAATGGGCTTCAGAGACGAGAAGTACCAAATCGAGGGCGAGGCTGAAGTAGATGATGCTTTTGTAACTGTGGTTAAGGCAATCAAGAATGATACTGAAAAATCCTAGCGAGGTAGAGGTTCAGTAAGAAAAGCCCCCAGCTTGGTGCTGGCCTCTTACGAAAAAATTCCAACAGCTCGGCAAAAACGACACAGGCCAAATAGTTATCCTTTATTCTTTAAGATGTTTCAAATGGAGGATCTTAAAAAAGAATCACTCAATGAAACTGTTTTCAGGTATGTAAAATTAAGCAGTCACTTAAAGTCTGACGCATACCGGGGCTACAGCGACTTAAATAAACTGGTTGAAAAGCATACATCGAAAATAATGCCAGCTAAAGAAGGTCATATCGAACTACCATGGGTGCATTGCGCTATTGGAAATTTAAAACGTTGGATCAACGGTATATTCCACCACGTCTCTGGAAAATACCTTCAAAATTATCTCGATGAGTTTGTTTATACCCTCAATAGAAGAAACTTCAAAAAACCATTTGATCACCTTTTGAACGCCTGCCTGGTAAGGCCTTGGGGGGAATCGTAGAGGATCACTTTACTTAAATCCAAACGGTATAACAGTTCGACCTATGAATTCCGATATCTCCATCGCGTGATTCGGGTTTTTGCATGAAGTTTAAAATTCCGTAGGGATTTATATATAGTGCAATGTAGGGACACGAAACGGGCCTCGGCTCAGCCGAGATTACTCCTATACTAACGATATTTCAATGCAACCTTTAGCCTACTTTTATCCTCTAATAGACGGTGATAATGATTACACCTCAACAATGAAAAAAGTATCTCTCATATTCATATACGCTCTGGGCCTTTCGGTAATACCCGGTGGAGTACGTGCGCAGTTGCATTTTTATGAAGAAACATACAGCGGCGGAGTAACCATGGGTGGATGGTCGCCCAATGTTTTCGGTGTTGGCAATGGCGCTTTCGATATTTACATAGAACCTGGTAGCACCATTCTCAAAGCATACATCGTTGTCTCAAGGTTGGGTCCGGGCGATGGCATAGTAACTCTCAATGGAACAGACTACGCATTAGACGCTAGCAATCAGACAACTGGGCCATTTGTTACGGCTTATGGTGATCCCTCTGCTGTTCACACCATTGACGTTACTTCAGATATTAATCCTGCAACACTCAATTATACGATCGCCGGCGGCACACCTTATCAAGATTTTCAATTGGTCGTTTTCTACGAAAATGCATCATTGGGAGTTGTAACGGGTGCTCTATTTCTAAACACCTTCAACCTCAATGTAAGTTCCAATACATGGGATTTAAACTTCGATAGTCCTATCTCCAATACAGACGATGTTGCCATGGCGTTCTTCAATTCATATCAATGCGATGTGGTGGGCGATGCAGAAGATATAACAGTGAATGGAAATTTCATTGGAACCACCGGAGGAAGTGATCTCAACTCGGGAGCATGCACCGGTACGCTTGGAAATTTTTATTACCAAGATGGAGTGCTCACTGCATTGAGTGATGATAATGCCGATGAAGGCGTTTTTGGAAGTGATGCCCTGAGCAATATTGCAGGCTTAGTTAGCAATGGTGATTCCAACGTAAATGTTCTTTTCGAGCATGTTAGTGGATCCACGGATAATCATCAATGGAGTATTGTTACAGCTTTTGGAACATCTTGCATTGCACCCGAACCAGCCTTTGCATTCACAGAAGTGTGCGTTGGAGAAACAACCGAATTTACAGATGAAACAACAGGTGGTGCAATAGAATGGGAATGGGACTTTGATGATTCTAATATTTCCTCAGATCAAAACCCGAATCATACGTTTTCAAATCCAGGAAACTACGATGTGTCAATTACTGCAACTGGTCCCGATGGTTGTTCTGCTGCCTTCACTCAAACCGTTGTCGTTTTTTCTGTCCCCACTATATTGATCGATCAAGAATTTGATTGCAACGGCGTTGACTTTACCCTCACGGCTTCGGGAGCGACAACTTATTTGTGGAATCCCGGGGCATTGGCTAACTCATCCATAGATGTGGCTCCTGGAATAGAAACTGTCTTTACAGTGCAAGGAACAGATTCGAATGGCTGTATTGCAGAGGAAAGTTCAACAGTAATACCATTCGAACCCATAAGCATTGAGGCTATTTGGGTCTCCGATGCATCGTGCGAATTTCCATTGGGAGGTTCGGCACAAGCTACAGCAAGTGGTGGTATTGCGCCATACAACTATACATGGTCTCCAAATGGTGGAGGCAATGCATTGGGAAGTAATATGGAAGCAGGCGACTACACTGCAAACGTTACGGATGATCTTGGTTGTGTTGTTGAGAGCAACGAGGTTACAATCATTCAAACGGGACTTCCGGAAGTATTCATAACAGGTCCAGACACCATTTGTCCAGGAAATCAAGCTGTTCTCATTGCCAACGGAGCAAATACTTATGTTTGGTCTAATGGAGAAACTACTCCAACCATATCAATGTCTCCTGCTTCAAGTGACACATATACAGTTGTAGGTTTTGTGGGTGCATGCTCATCATCGGCCACATTTCAACTTGCTGTTTATGAATTCGAAAACTGGGATTCTGACACCACATTTTATGTGATAATAACAGAATCAGTAGAAGCCGATTTACCGTCTAACTTCAATTACACGTGGTTCCCAGCAGATGGACTCAGTTGCAACAACTGTCCCAATCCAAGCATTAGTCCACTTGCTACAACTCTGTACCACCTTGTACTTGAAGACGCTGCCAGTGGCTGCATTCAAGAAGGTTTAGTACAAGTAGTAGTAGAGTATTCCGATGCCTTTATACCCAATGCCATAACATTAAATAACGATGGTGTAAACGAAGTATTTCAGGTATACGGAGGTCCATTTATCGATCCAATTATGCGAATCTTTAATAGATGGGGCATTATGATTTTCGAAACTTCAGATATCGAAAAAGGATGGGACGGAGGTGTCGGTGAATACTACGCACCCGATGGAGTATATGTATACCAAGTTTCATACGAAACAGATAAAGGTCGTAAAGAATTTATGGGTACAGTAACCGTGATAAGATAATTTTAGAGAACCTTCTTTTCCTTTAAAGTGTTCCAAGGAATTAGTTGTAAATTTAATGCATTATTTAACCAACTTAACCAAGGGTATCTATGCCAAAATCACTAGTTGTCTTTTTAGGCTTTTGCTTTTCGATTTGTTTTACCTCTACATCTTGGAGTCAACTCGACTTTTATGAAACCACCTTCAATGGAGGAGTTACTGTTGGCGGTTGGTCTCCAGAAGTATTTGGCACCGGTACAGGTAATTTCAGTATATACATCGAACCGGGAAGCTCCATACTGGTCGCGTATCTCGTAGCAGGCAGACTTGGTCCGGGTGATGGAAATGTTACACTCAATAGCTTTACCTATCCGCTCGATTTGTCCAATCAAATTACAGGACCTTTTTCAACATTGTATGGAGACCCATGTGGTGTTCACGTCGTTGATGTGACGAACGATATTGATCCAGCCATAACCAATTATGAAATTTCAGGCGGGACACCGTATCAAGATTTTCAGTTGATTGTTTTTTATGAAAACCCACTTCTTTCTTCAATCGTCGGTGCAATCTTTCTGAACGTGGTTAATTTAAATACTGCATCATCTCAATGGGCGTTAAATTTTGATAATGCAATCGTTAATGCAGATGAAGTAGCACTATCCTTTTTCAATTCGTATCAGTGCGATATGGCTTCAGATTCTGAGAGCATCACCGTAAATGGAACACTCCTAGGAAATACTGGCACACAAGATTCCAATTCAGGATGGTGTACCGGTACTCTCGGCAATTTCTATTATCAAAATGCAAGCATTCAAGCTTTGGGTGATGACGATGCAAATCAATCTGTAAATGCAGGAGATGCTCTATCTGATGTGGCTGCACTGGTGCCAAATGGAAGTACTAGCATCGACGTATTGTTTCAGCATGCGGGAGGTAATAGTGACAATCATCAATGGAGTATTGTAGCTGCTTTTGGAAGTTCTTGTCAGGCTGCAATTCCAACCATAGTGGCCAACAATGTTTGCTTAGGTGAAGAAACTACCTTTGTGGAAGAGAGCGGGAATCCATTTGCAAATTGGTCATGGAATTTTGGAGATCAAAGTTCTTCGAGTGATCAAAATACTTTCCATACCTATAGCTCACCCGGAGAGTATACTGTAATACTTAGTGTAACTGATCAAGATGGTTGTATAAATAATATTTCCTCCACAGTAATCGTATATGATCAACCTCAAATTCAAATTGCTCTGTCAGGTGGTTGTGAGGGCGAACCATATATACTTACTGCTTCAGGTGCGGAAAACTATTCGTGGAATCCCGGAAACCTTTCAGGCAACGAAATAGAAGTCACCCTTGAAGAAGCAACTATTTTTGATATTTATGGAACAAATGAATTTGGATGTGAATCCACAATTCAATTTGAAGCAGTACCGGTTCCAGCTATGGAAGTTGAACTGAGCGTTTTATCTAACTCTACCTGCGAAGATCCGGATTCCGGATCAATCGAAGCCATTTTGTCTGGTGGCCTTGGCCCTTTCAATTTTGAGTGGTCACCATCGGGTACAGTCACTTCTCTCAACAGCCAACTTGCAGCAGGTACATACTTTGTTACCATCACCGATTCTAGAGGATGTATTCTAGTGAGTGAGCCAGTTGAAATTATACAAACCGGACTTCCTTTGGTTCTTATCAGTGGTCCGGATGTTATATGTTCGGGCGAAACCATTACTTTATCTGCAAGTGGTGCCGACACATACGAGTGGTCAACTGGAGAGGATGGCACATCGATTGAAGTAAGTCCATCCGAAAACACAACATATTTTGTTGTCGGGAATAATGGGAGCTGTGAAAACTCAGATTCAATCTCCATTGAAATTTCCGAACCTTCCGGATGGTCAATTAATGAAGAATATTTAATTGAACTTGGTCAGTCGATCCAACTAGATGGAAATCTAGCAGGCACATATACATGGAGTCCCTCAGACGGATTGAGTTGTATCAATTGTGCAAATCCAATAGCCAGCCCCACTACAACGACACTTTACACGGTGATTTTTGAAGATGCATTAACAGGTTGCATCAGCGAACATCAAGTTTTGATCAACGTAGAGATCGTCTTACTATTCATACCAAATGTTGTAACACTTACCCAAGATGGATTAAATGAATCTTTCAGGATTGAAGGTGGACCATTTAGAAATCCGCGACTGCTTATCTATAATCGATGGGGAAATCTATTGTTCGAAACTACTGATCCTTTGAAGGGATGGAATTTAAAAATCGATGGGGAACCTGCTGCCGGTGGTACCTATTATTACATATTCTCTTATGAATCACTTTCCGGTAATAAATCCAAAGAAGGTTTCTTTACATTGTTGAAAGACTAAAAAACACTGAGAGTTCCTTATATTTGTTTTATACCTTAACCGTTCTGTTATGCGAGTCAATCTTATACTTCTTCTTTTCTTCCCTCTTTCTGTGTTTTCACAAGTGCCATTTTGGACCGAAGATTTTGGTGCCGGATGTAACCAGGGTCAGCTAGCCACGTCGTATGGAAGCCCCAACGGCAGTTGGACGGTATTGAACACCGGAACAAATGCATCATTTGCAAATGTTTGGTATGTAAGTGCTGCAGAAAATGGAAACTTACCCGGAGAATGTGGCACAGGCTGCGGCAGCGACAGAAGTTTGCACGTAGGATCAGTAAGTATTCTCGGCCTTGATGCCGATCCAGGCGCTGCGTATTATGAGGGTCTTGCCGGATTGTGCGGTATTTTCCCTTGTGGTCAAACAGACAAACGTATCCAAAGTCCATCAATAGATTGCTCAGGAAAATCCAATATCACGTTAGACTTCCATTATATCGAAGGAGGGAATACACAAGACAATGCTACTCTGTGGTATTTTAATGGAACTACTTGGAGTCAGATTGCCAACATGTCAAAAACATTCTCCGGCCCGTGCAATCCGCAAGGCTTATGGACTAACTTTAATATAATGCTCCCGGCTAGTGCGGACAATAATTCCCTCGTTCGCATTGGCTTTCGATGGACAAATAATGAAGATGGACAAGCAATTGATCCTAGCGTTGCTATAGATGATATTACCTTGAGTGCAGTTGATGCAGGAGACACAACACCTCCCACCGTTGAATGCCCTGCTTCGGAAGAGCTGTTTTTTGATGGAACATGCAACGTAAGTTTACCCGATTACACAATTGGATTGGTATACTCGGACAATGAAGACCCAAATCCGATAGTAGAGCAAAGTCCATTACCCGGCACCATTTTTAATGATTTACTCAACGTTGTGATTTCAGTAACAGATGCGGCTGGAAACACAACGGTATGCAATTTTGGAGTGGAAGCCATTGACATAGTTGCACCAGAAATTATTTGCACGGATAGCGTGGGTGTGTACGCCGGAGAAGAAATCGGGATTTACGTGCAAGTTCCTCTAGCCAGTGCCACTGACGATTGCAGTTCTTTCATAATAGGCAATTCACTAGGAGGAGGAGATGATGCAAGCGCATTTTACGAAGTGGGAATTACTGAAGTTATTTTCACAGCTACTGACAGCTATGGAAACAGTTCTACTTGCACTACTTCAATACATGTTCTTACTTGTTGTCCTGCCGACTTCAATTGCGATGGAAGTATTGGAGTAACAGACCTCTTGTTTTTAATTGGAAATATTGGAACCACGTGTGAATTTTCCTGCCCGGCAGATCTCACTGGCGACAATTTAGTAGGAGTAAATGATCAATTATATTTTCTCGGTGTGTTCGGAACATTTTGCCCCTAGCAAATGCACTTATTGTGGAAGCGTGTCGCCACGCAATTCACGAAATCTCTTTCGAGCATCCACGACATATAAACTTCCTGGATATTCAGTTATCAGTTTTTCGTATAGCATCATTGCCTTTTCAGTATCGGAGTATATGAATTCATACATATCAGCCAATTTGAATAGGGCGTCGTCTGCATTGATATCCATTGCATAGAGATCAACTACCTTTTGATAAAGGTCCCGCGCTTCGTCAAATTGTGCACGTTTGAAATTCATTTGAGCTTTCACCATCAAAATATCATCGCTCAAACTATGTCCAGCGAATTGATCAGTGATACTGTCCAAAGTAATTTGAGCAACCTCGTATTTTCCTTTATAGGAAAGAAAATCAGCGCGTGCGAACATCTCCATGGGAAGAGTTAGCGTATCCATATTAAAATTGTCGGTTATGAGCAACGAGAGATCAATAGCATCATTAGAAATCAATTTTGAAGTGGAGGCTTTCAAAACGTCCAATTGAGTTTGTGCCCAGGTAAAATCTCCTGTATAATAGGAAACCCGTGCATTTCTATATTTTGCTTCATGCCCGAGAGCATCTTCTTTAAAGTCCAATTCTACTTGAGAATAAAGCAAAGAAGCTTCCCATACTTCACCTGAGAAAAGAAAAACATCAGCCAGTTCCAATTTACAGAGGGCCTCCGAACGCTCATATAGACCGGGCATTTTGAGAGCATCGCTAAGCAATTCAATAGCCTCACTTACTTTATCCAAACGAAAAGCCTTGATGTGAGCTAGTTCTTGAATCAGGCCGATGGTTGTTGCGTTCTTGCCAATTTCCGAAAGAGTTTGTTCATACTGTTGTTCTATTAAAACAAATGCCTCAAGGTTGCCACCGGGTTTTTCCTCTTGCTCTGTTGTGAGAACATTCAGCAAATCTATCCGCGCAGCAAGATAAAAATCACTCAAAGGTCCCTTGTCTATTACATATTGGAAAGCTTTTGTGGCCGTGGCAAAATCTCTGTTGTTGAACGCAAGCTGACCTAGGTTCATCACACGAACTCCCAATTCGCTATATCTCTTATCGAGAGCTATAGTTTGAATCAAGGCAGAAGAGAAATCCTTTTTTTGAATAAACAACCAAGCAAGCAATTCGGTATAGATTGGTTCATCGGGTGATCGTTGCACTCTCTTCAATAATTTCACGCGCAGCATCTCCTGATTCTCGGCATTTTCAACTGGATTCAAAACTCTGTTTAAGGAATTCTGAACAGTTTGAATGTAATTGGGAGATTCCTGAATAAGATCCAAATAGGATTCTACCATAGAATCAAAATCGCCCATGTTGCCATGTAAGGTCGCCATTTCGTAAGAATAACTGTAATCGTCCATTCCGGAAGACTTTCCTTTTTCATAAACCTTCAGCGCATAATCAAACTCATTGATTCTACTAAATTCATTGGCCAATTTCACAACATTGGCTCTGCTTGGGACTAACTTCTCCAGAGCTTCATCAAATTGCTCCTTGGCATCTTCCTTCTTACCAAAACGCGCGTACAAATCACCCAGTTGAAAATATCCTACACCATCACTAGAATCCGTCTTCAATTTTTTCTTTACCATCTTCTCCGCCTCTTCAAATTCATTTAAAGCGATCAGGGTATTGAGGTAATTGGAGTATACCGCTTGGGTTTTATTGGTTTTGTAAATCTGCTCGTAATAGAGCCGGGCTTGTTCGAACTGACCTTGCGAAAAATAATATTCGGCCAATTCCAAATCCTGTTGACCAAAAGCATTTGTCAATACAGCCAAAAAGGCCACCATGGTGAGTGCGATGGATCGGGATTTTGAATAAAAATATCTGGCCATAACTATATCTTCTTTTTGAGAGGTATTTTAGAATTTAATCGAAGAGAATCCACAATATCCTTTACAATGGGATAATGCATTTGATAACGTTCGTTTAGCAAAAGAGCTTTTTCAGAGATTTGCCTGATCTCACCTACCAAATTCCCGGCCACGTCCATTTCCTCTTTCATCGCTTTCTCAACGTAGCCATTGTCGATTTTATTTCCTACAGCATCTTTGGTGGCGTCCATTTCTAATGCTGTTTTTAAACCATCTAATTGCTTGCGGGTTCGGTCTATTTCAATTTTCACCTTGTCCGATCGTTTTCCGATATCCGGCAAAAGCTTTAAGATTGTGCGATATTTGGCAAGGGGTTCAGCCAAATGTTTTTCCATTTCCCCAAGGTAAGTCCGCTGAACATATTCCAGGTGTGCTTCTACAGAATCTGTGATCGATTGAAGTTGTGCGGTGTTTAGATCCGAAAAAATCCTTTGAGCCGAATCCAAAGCAAGAATTCTATCGTTGATTTCAATTATCTTTTGTTCTTTATTTTTAATACTATTGCAAGAGAAAAATGCAAAAGTGAGTAGCAAAAAAAGTACAACTGGCTTGATCATAGTTTTCATACGCAATTAGTAAGGACGAAGTTAATCAGACCAGTTGAGACTAATCCCAAAATCTTCTCAAATAATCAAGAATGGTTCGTACTTCTTGGTCAGCCAATGCGATCGAACCCGCACCAAGGTCTGAGTACTTCAGGAATTACCACTCCGGAAGCATCTTGATGGTTTTCGAGCAGCGCAGCCACTATCCGAGGTAAAGCGAGAGCACTGCCGTTGAGGGTGTGTACCAATTGCGGTTTTCCGTCCTTTCCTTTAAATCTACATTTTAGTCGGTTAGACTGAAAGGTTTCAAAGTTTGATGTGGAGCTCACTTCAAGCCAGCGCTGTTGTGCAGCGCTATATACTTCAAAATCGTATGTACAAGCCGAGGCAAAGCCCATATCTCCGCCACATAGTCTGAGAATTCTAAATTCAAGTCCCAATTTCTGTAAGAGGCCTTTCACATGTTCGAGCATTTCCTCTAAAATTCTATAAGAATCTGTAGGATTGGCAATTTGCACAATTTCTACTTTGTCAAACTGATGAAGTCTATTCAATCCTCGAACGTCTTTTCCATAACTTCCTGCCTCTCTGCGAAAACAGGGAGTGTATCCGGTAAGCTTAAGAGGCAATTGTTCTTCCTTCAGAATAACATCTCTAAAAATATTTGTAAGAGGCACTTCTGCTGTGGGAATCAAATACAGATTATCTACTTGCACATGATACATCTGTCCTTCTTTGTCAGGAAGCTGACCGGTGCCATAACCACTTTCTTCGTTCACCATGTGGGGCAACATATATTCTTCATATCCTGCCTTTTGCGCTTCATCTAAAAAGAAATTGATGAGAGCTCTCTGAAGTCTGGCGCCAAGATTTCTATAAACCGGGAAACCTGCTCCAGTAATTTTATTTCCCAATTCAAAATCGATGAGATCAAATTGTGAAGCAATATCCCAATGCGCTTTTGCTTCGAAATCGAATACAGGTCTTTTGCCCCATGAAAAACATTCCACGTTCTCATCAGCCCCCTTTCCAAACACTACACTTTCGTGCGGCACATTGGGCACCAAGTACAATTGGGCTTTGAGATCTTCCTCTATTTTTTGGAGACTTATTTCAAGGGCCTTAGAACTTTCCTTTAGTTCCACGGTGCGCTGCTTGCGTTGTTCGGCTTCGGCCATTTGACCGTTTTTTAATAACTGACCAATTTCCTTTGCAATGAGATTTCCTTCAGCGAGTAAATCATCCAATTCCTTCTGCGTTTTCTTGCGTGAATCATCAAGCGCAAGGATATCGCTCAAGTTTTGAGAATAATCCTTGTTCCGTTTTGCCAAACCGCGTTCAATGAATTCGCGATTTTCTCTTATTTGATTTACTTGTAACATATTTTTTTGATGATCTTAATCAAGCCTCCTGGTTGTTGTTGAATGGAGCAATAAAAATGATATTGGATGAATTAGTCTTGGAAACAGCGAAAGAAAAGGCATACTTGGATGAAGAGGTATCGCTGCTATTCAATTGGGTTACTTGAGTATTCTTTTTGGGTATTGTTAAAAATAAAAAACTCCCGAGCCTAAAAAGGTCGGGAGTAAATTTTTCATACATAACCTAATCAGGCTTTCGGTGGAACTACCGAAACGTATGATTTGTTGTCTCTTTTCTTCTTGAACTCAACGATACCATCAGCCAGTGCAAAAAGAGTATGATCTTTTCCGATCCCTACATTTTCACCTGGATTGTGACGAGTTCCACGCTGACGAACAATAATATTTCCGGAGATACAAACTTCGCCGCCATATAGTTTCACGCCGAGTCGCTTACTGTGCGATTCTCTGCCGTTCTTTACTTTACCTTCACCTTTCTTATGTGCCATGGTGTTTTAAATATTATGGATCTGTTTTACTTGATCTTGATTATTTACTGTCTTTAAGTTCTTCCTGCCACTTTCTAAGTTCATCGAACTTTCCTTCAGAAGCAAGTTTTGCCTGTGCAGGCCAAGTCCCTGGGTTTTTAGATTTGATTACTCCACCGGCCTCATCGAGGATGGCGCGAAGAGCATCCACCTCTGCAGAAGCCAAATCAGCATAAGAGGCAATGCCTTTTGAGATTAATAGTTCGGCAATTTTCGGACCGATACCTTCAATCATCGTGAGGTCTTCACCTTTAGCAGCAGCCTTCGCTGGATCTGGAGCCGGAGCTGAAACTTTCGCTGGAGCGGCACCTTTCTTAGCACCCGAGGCAGCAATGCCTTCTATGGTCAATTCAGTGAGATAAGCACGGAAACCATTTTTCTTCTGGTATCCTTTTCTTCTCTTCTTTTTGAAGACAATAACTTTGTCTCCTTTCAGGTGTTTCTCGATACGAGCGGTTACCTGAGCACCTTCTATAGCTGGGGCGCCAACAGTGATTTTGCCACCATCTTCGATAAGCAGAACGTTATCGAAAGCAACTTTCGATCCTTCTGTATTTTGAAGACGGTTTACAAAAACACGCTGATCTTTTTGCACTTTGAATTGCTGCCCTGCTATTTCTACAATGGCGTACATAATGATCTATGTTTATGGTTTAAAAATGGGGGGCAAAGGTACGCATATTATTGGTTTTCACAACGCCTGACCGTGGTTTTTCGTTTTTTTCAATCATTTTCGGCTCGACTTGATCAGATAAATACCTGAAAGCATAACTCCTGCGGCCAGAAAGTACCAGAAGGAGAGCACTTCACCGTCGCCTAAACCCCATGCAATGGCCACCAAAGGCATCAGAAACGTAACAGAGGAGGCAAAAACAGCATTGGTTCTTTGTGTGAGCCAAAAATATAGGGAATTGGCTACCACGGTTCCGCCCACTGCAAGTATCGTAATGAATAACAGCGAATCAAGTCCATCTGGGTTTTGGCTCACCACATCAGTTGCCCCATTCAGGAGTGTAAATATTATACACGGAATACCTATGAATAGCAGGCTGATAGAGGTAATTTGAAGTGGTTTCATGTGAGAAAGTCCGTGAGGCACTACGTTCACACTAAGACCATAAAAGGCTGTGGCTAAAACAATTAGCCAAAGAGAATCCCAATGTTCTTCTCCCCCATTCCACTTCAACGCGATCAACAATCCTGCACCAGACAGACCGACCAAGATGCCTAAAAGCTTTTTGCTGTTGCCCTTAATACCGAAGACAATCATACCCAACAAAATAGTAAAGAGTGGTGTGAGCGAATTCAGAATGCCCGCAATGCTACTCTCGTGGTGTTTTTGGGCCATCGTGAATAAAAAAGCAGGCAATCCGCTACCCACAATACCCACCACGGCCAACCATTTCCAGTCGCTCTTTCGAAGCTTGGGAAGGGCCGGAAGCGAAACTGGGAGCAGAATAATAGATGCAATTGACATCCGAAGGGCGGCGACTTGCTCTGGGCTAAACACGGCTTCACCTGCCGAGTTCTGCAATCCTCGTTTCATTAGAATAAATGAACTACCCCAGGTAAGGGCCAGTGTAGCCAAAACTAAATAATGCATGGCGCTTTTACCCTCAGATTCCTTAGACATCTTCAATAAATTTAACAGGGTGCAAATAGAAGCTATTCCGCTCAATGAACTAACTTCGCCATTCAAAAGAAAAGGACTATGAAAAAATTTGTTTTGTTTTTCGCCTTTGCCGCAGCTCTAGCCTCTACTTCGTGCAATGAGAGCTCAAGTGGTTCCGTGCAAAGCGAAGTTCCAACCACACGCAAGTCGATACAGTCTGAAGTGAATAAAACTGTTGCGAACCTGACAATTTCAGGTATGACCTGTGCTGAGGGTTGCGGTGGAAAAATTCAGCAAGACCTGCAAGCGTTAAATGGAATTCGGGAAACAAAGTTGGACTATGCTGATGAAAGACTACAGAACATAGTAACCGTAACCTTCGACCCAAGCTTGATTTCAGAAAAAGAAATGATTGGGTGCGTCAATGCCATAGCCGATGGTGCATACAAGGTCGAGTCTATAGAAATCATTGAATACAAAGGGCTGCAGTCTTCCTCTACCGGCAGCATAGAAAGTAGTATGAGCGGAACTGATTTTGGTAGAGTTTATCAGGTTTTCAACCTACTTCAGATGGTTACTAAACTTGCACAATAAACCTTATTGACGGCTATCTGTTGTATAGATTTGCCGTCACCATGATTCCTCCACTTTTCCACTTCATTCGACGGGTCAGCTACATTGCTCTTGTTTGTGTATTGTTAGTGATTCTTGCCGGAAGTGTTGTTCGTATGACCGATGCCGGAATGGGCTGTCCCGATTGGCCCAAGTGTTACGGACACCTGATTCCTCCAACACAGAAAGAACAAGTCGAATTTTTGGCAAACAAAAAGTTTCGACAGGGAGAAATGATTATCTTCAATGACAGCTTGTGGGTGGCAAATGGAAATTTTCAGACAACAAGTGAATTCAGTCGGAATGATTGGCATAAGTATCCGAAACACAATTATGCTAAATTCGATGTAGCGCATACCTGGATTGAAAACATAAATCGTTGGCTCGGTGCTTTTACCGGATTGCCCATCCTTCTGCTCTTTGGTGCATGTATACTTTGGCTCTATCGGCAAAAAGATATTATCACTTTTTTAATGTCACTTTCTTTGCTCTTCATGTTGGGATTTGTGGCCTGGCTTGGCAAACTTGTAGTAGATGGAAATTTGCAAAGTGGAAGCATAACACTTCACATGTTGGGATCTATGTTCCTGGTTTTTATGCTCGTTTTCCTGATTCGTAGATTTCATCCAGCTCGCCAAGAAATTGCATTTACAAAATATCAAAAATTACTTCCTGTAATTTTTATGTTCTTAGTCATTACCCAAATCATTTTAGGCACACAAGTTCGAGAAAGTGTGGATGAATTTTTGAAATCAGGAATTGAAAGAAATGAATTGTCAAATTCCTTTGACTTCGTTTTCTATGTACACCGATCCTTTTCTATTCTCTTAGTCCTCGTGGGTTTGGCAATGTTTAAATACACTTCACAACATCCTTCGCTAAAAACTTCCGTTCTGTGGATTGCCATCTTTGTTGGCTTGGAATTATTCGTTGGAATTGTGCTATCGTATTTTTCGATGCCGGCAGCCCTTCAGCCGGTCCATCTACTCTGCGCAATGTTCACATTCCTCTTCACCTCGCGCGTGCTTGCCAAGATTTATACACCCACTATTGCTTCCGGCTCTTGAAAATATCATAGCGCAAAGAGAAGATGTTTGAGTACAAAACATCTGAAGCGTTTCCTACATCTGAGAGAGCGTAGTCAATTTGCAATTGCTTGATTCTAATTCCCAGTCCCATGTTGGGTTGAAAAGTCATTCCATCAGAGCCATCGAGTTCTTTAATTCGTTGAATATTTCCTAGACCTCCACGCACGAAAATTACATTTCGATATCCCAATTCAAAACCGAATCTTGGGTCGATACTCACAGGGTCAGCAGAAAAGAGGACATTTCGTTGACCATCTGTTGTCATCTCAGCGTTTATTTCCGTAAGAAGCGAAAACTTATTGAACTCCCAAACTCTTGCCGCACCCAGAATCACTCTAGGCAAGGCGATCTCCAGAGAATTTTCGGGAACAATATTATTTGTTTCTAAAAAAACTTCTTTGGTACGTTCATCTAAAGAAAATGACCAAGCATTAAATGTGGAAGTAACATCGCGGGCCATGGCGGCGAAAATCCATTTATTGTGTCTGTACTTCGCTCCTGCATCAAGGCCAAAGCCCCATGCTCGGGCAAAATCGCCCAATTGCCTGTATATCACTTTTGCATTTACTCCCCAAGAAAAATTATCGTTTTGATTTCTTGGATTCACAAGCTCAACACCAGACGCTCCTTGCTTCCTTCCTAACGGTCGTTGATTATTGCGACCATATGAAAAAACAAAGGCATAGTCGGCAGCAGAAAATGTTGTGATTCTATTGTAATCAATATTACCGGAAGCATCTACCAATTCGATTGTATTGGGGATATCATCGACTCCAAAACGCATAAACGAAATGGAAGCTGCACTGGCAGAATCTATTTGTTTGCCAATGGCCGCGTAATCGAATTTCGCGATGCCTGCAAAATATTCAGCGTGCATGGCTGCAACCTGAAGATCACCCTTTATACCGTTCAGTCCGGCGGGATTCCAGTACCCGGAGGTTACATCATCTGCACTAGCGATCTGGGCCTGCGACATTCCAAGAGCTCTGGCGCCAACACCAATGTTCAGAAATTCATTGACATATTTGGGTGTTAAATCGTCATTCGGCTCAGGTGTGGTCACTTGTGCAAACAACTCCGTCGAGAAAAGGAGGGCTATAATAAATAAGAGTACTGTCTTTTTGAGGGCTTGCATCGGGTGCAAATTAGTTAATCCGTGCTTGAACTACAAAGTAGGTCCATTATTGCCCTAACAATTTCGCGAGTTTCTATAATATGAAGTTCTCGATTGGCCATTATTCCATGATCGGCCAATTCTTTGGTGGTAGAGGGTCCGAATGCAATAATCTTTTGTTTGGACGAAATGGAATTCATTAGAAAAAAAGATTGAACATTGCTAGGACTAGAGAATATGAGCAGATCGGCAAATTCAATCTTTTCAGGCTCAGGAGAGGTGGTATAACAAACCACTTTGTCTAATTGCCCGGGTAATAATATGGCCTCCAAAGGATTCCGGCTTATGTCGCTTTGAGGCACCAAAACACGATCCCTACCAATACTCGCTGCAAATTGTCGGCCGATCATTCTGGTATCAGAACCTAACCCAACAAAAGAAACGTGAACATAGGATGAAAGCACACGGGCGGTAGCAGGTCCTACAGCTCCGAACTTACAAGTACTCAAAGACCTATCCACTTGACTAAAAAAAGCACCAACCGCTGTGGAAGAGAAGAAGAAGAGCCAATTGGGGTTTTCAGAGGGCAGAACAAAAGGAATGGCTTTGGTTTCAATAAGTGAGACAGAAGTCAGATCAATATCAACATCTTTCAGTTCCTTTTCAAGTTCCGAAGATTGTTCCTTGGTGCGGCTTATAAATACTTTTTTGTTCATTGAAAACCTTGACCGGAAAATGAAAAGTTCATTCAGATTTGGGAAATTATACCGATGTTACTTAAAGCAATCTCTAAAAACCACTTTCACGTTTCTACCAAATTCGAAATTATGACAAAGATGTGTAAACCCAGAATCCACATTGGAAATTTATTTCAGCACTAACCCCCTTTGATATCAAGCACTTTCTCGGTTTTTTTTCTTGATGTATGTATATACCATCAAATAATCCCGAATCACGCGATGGGGATATCGGAATTCATAGGTCGAACTATTACTTTGTTCCATCGTGAATATTCGAGAATCCCGCAGGACATTAATCTCAAGATGCTTCCAATGCGCAATGCGGGATAATACCCATTCTGCACAATAAATAGTCCATGCTGCACTGCGCATTGAAAGTTTTTTTGGGTCATGCACTTCAGGATGATGTTGTGATTTATGTTTAATTCAATGTAGCAAAACGAAATTGGTCTATAGCAGATACCTAAACGTTACTGTGCGGTATTGTTATTACTTGCCTTCTTTGAGAAACTCCATCGCGTTGTCTACAAGACGATGCGGAACTTGACCTTCTATGATAAACTTTCGGAGTTTGATACCCACTTCAGGAGCGTATGCAATCCTCACTTTAAAAGTACTGTCAAAATACTCCGCAAAAACACCAATAGGCATGTGGCAACCACCATCCATCAATTTTAAAATTTCGCGTTCTATCCAAACACATTCTTCTGCATCCTTTGAATGTATTTGCGAAAGTGCATTTTTCACATCTTCATCATCATTTCGACATTGAATTGCGAGCACTCCTTGCGCAGGTGCCGGCACAAACTCTTCAACGGAAAAGACGTATTCGTGCAAACCCACCAACGAAATATTCAATCTTTCTATTCCAGCTTTAGCAATAATGATGGCCTCAAAATCTCCTTGCCTAAGTTTCTCAATTCTACGTGGCACATTACCGCGAATGTCATGCACTAAAGCAGACGGAATGAGATCGAGAATTTGTGCTTTGCGACGCGATGAACTTGTGCCGATAAGCGGGTTTGGTCCTAAAAAGAAGAGACCATCTTTCACAAAACAATCCGGTCTTATCAGAAGCACATCTTCTGCGGAGGCTCTAGAACTGAGCGCTCCAATCATAAGTCCGTCAGGTAAACTCGTTTGCAGATCTTTGTGGGAGTGAACAGCAATATCGATCTCTCTATCCATCAAGGCCTTTTCAATTTCTTTGGTAAAAAAGCCCTTACCTTCAATTTTATCGAAACTCAGATGAGCTGATATATCGCCTTGTGTTTGAATAATTTTGATTTCCGAACTGAATCCCCATTTAATAAGCAGCGACTGCACATAACGCGACTGCCACAAGGCTAAATCAGAACCGCGCGATCCTATAATAAAATGTCGATTCAAATTGATTAAGTATTACTTGCTGTAAGCAAGACTTCTCTCGCCATCTTCATTGGAACACTAATGTATTTCTTTTCCATGTAATCCATTATCTCGTCCAGTAGAGCTTTTGACTTTTCATCAAGACCTTTCATCTCCTCGGCAAAAACTTCGTTTATAGCTGTCGTCCGAATCTCTTTAATAATGGAAGGAACATGACTCATCATCTTTTCGATTCTTCTTTGACGAAGCATTTGTTCATAGGATTGTATGGCTTCATCAATCAAAGGCTCACAACCTAAAACGGCATTCTCCCAGCATCTTTGGTTTTCTGAAACCTCTACACCAATGTCCTGCATACTAATAAACGTAACCCCGGGAATCTCACCCACAGTCTTCTCGATATTTGACGGAACAGAAAGATCTACCACCAATTTTTTACTTCCATCGAAAGCAATAGATTTAAAAAATTCTTTCGTCACCAAAATATCTGAGCTAGATGTACAAGTTACCAGTATGTCACATCCTGAGCTGTGTTGAGTGAGATCATTCAAATCGCCCCAATTTCCCTTCATTGGCTCCATGACTTTTTGGGCTTTTTCAGAAGTGCGATTGTACATGGTTACATTTTTCCATGAATCTTCTTTCAAGTATTTCGAAATTGCATTCATCATTTGTCCTGAGCCCACTAAAACCAAATTCTTTGAGGAGGCGCCCGCAAACTCTTTAACTTTTTTCCATGTGAATGAAGCAACGCTCACTGGCTTGCCATTCATCTGGGTTCTAGTGTGAATTTGCTTGGCTGTTTCAACACATTTCTTAGCCAGCAATCTAATTTGATCACCAGTAAGGCCTGCTTGCATGCAGAATTCGAATGCACTTCGGAATTGAGTGATAATTTCTCTTTCACCCACCATCATAGACTCCAACGAAGCAACTACACGAAACAAATGGAGCACCGCATTGTGACCAACGAACTTATCTGCGCCTTCTAAAACTTTCGATGTTATCACTTCCTGACCACTTATTTCAGCAAGAATATTTTCGGTAAGACCTTCTGACCATTCAGCGTTAGGGACGAAAATGATTTCAACGCGATTGCAGGTAGCGAGATACATCAACTCTTTCAAATCAAACAATTGCTTAATTCTACTCAAAGACTCTATCCGAGCTTCTGGAGCAATTGTAAACAGACCAATCTCTTCGATTGGTAGTTTTTTGTGTGTTAGAGCTACAACTTGGATTTCCTGCACCTTCATTTCCTAATATCGGTGCAAAGGTTGGATGATAACCTAATCTACTGTCATATCTATGTCAGCTACAATAGCCTTTTTGAGGTAAAAAAAAGCCTAATCCATAGAATCAGGCTGTATAAAGGTTCGACCTGACAAAAATCAGTTACAGTTGGCGCCATAGGCCGACAAGAAAACGAGTACATCGGAACCTGTCGTTTTATCGTCGCCCGTGAAATCTGCAACGCAACCGGATTGGCAACCCACTTGGCTTGTCAAGATAAGTAGGTCGGCTGTGCCCACATAGTTGTCGCCTGTGAGGTCACCCAAGCAATTACCACCAATTGGTGGAGGAGAAAAGTCGAAACACACATTATTGAATTCCACTGTTTCCGAAGCCGCGGAACCTGCCGGATCGAAAACCGTTCCATCCGAATTCAGCCTTCTCATCTGAAAGTTCAAACAACCGTTGATTGGTCCATCGCTTGTAAACTGCCCAACTAAAACGTTTCCATTTACATCGCCGGTATTTGGAGGAAACAATTCTGGAGGTGTAATCACGAAAATACTTCCTCCTAGAAAATCATTGCTTACTAGGTCACCGCCCGCTTCCCATGCGCTCAGAAATGGAGCATCCAAGGGCAATTGCTCAAGTCCATTGTCAATGGAATTATCCCAACCAATGGTTATCCAAGAATCATATTGGAGCAGAGGGTTAATGACGTACGCCGCTTCCACTATTTCTGCGCTTGTAGGACCTCCAATGTTGTTGTGATAAAATCCTTCTGGAGCGCTAACCGTAAGCGGAGCAATTGAGAAACCGTACATGACTTGAATTTCCCAGTTCTCCGGAATATTGGCATAAACCCGAATCGTATGAGCCTCTCCGCCTAGTTCTGCCGATAATTCGGTGTACTGTGGCTCTGGGATTGAAGTCTCTTCGACGACCAAATTTAAAAAGGGCGATTGTGACCACGACCACAATGGGGTCAAACAAATAAGTAGAACGTAAGTAATTGTTTTCATAAGGGTAGAATTTGTAGATAGTAAGGTGAAGGTACTCATTTTCTACAACTGAATTACAATTCATCCCTTCAAAAGAAATGATCGTTGCATTTTCAAACCTCGTCATTTCATCCTTCCCCAAAATAGATCGCCGCAAATACTCATCGCATTATTTGATTTCTATGTCCCCAAAAGAAGCTAGAATCCTCATTTTTGAGTTTCCCGAACCAAAACTCCCGACCATTTTTTCGGTCATTCCATCCTTTGTCTTTTCGGTAAATGTTGCCTTATTGGGAAAGTAAATAGAACCGTAACTAGCCGTTGCGTCAAAAGATGCGCCAAACGCTGGATCACAGACAGCTTCCAAATTTCCATATTCTATTTGAACTATCAAACTTTTACATGCGGACTGAATACTTCCCAATTTCACATCACCGAAACTTATTTCCACATTCAAGTTTCCATTGACCTTTCCCATTTCAATGACTCCGTATTCACAGCGAACCCCACCACCCGACCAAGTGCCCACTTCCACATCGCCAAAATTCACATCTATCTCATTTTCTTTTCCAGAAAGGCTCGCTGCCATAAACGCTCCGTACGAAACTTTCGCATCCACCTTACCAGCGAACTCTGGTATACTAAGATCCCCGAAGTCTGAAGAACCTTGGATAGATCCGCCAGTGGGCATTCTCACTTGAACATCCATAGACCAATTTTCATTGTTCTTCGTGGTTATATTATCCATTTCTACTTTTAGAAAAACCTCGGCACCAGCTCCACCAATATCCACTTTAATTTTGTCGTACAATTCATTTGCACGTTCCTGATTCTTTACTTCCATTTGTATTGACACAACGATCTCCACATTCGTTTGGTCCCATGTGGTAATAGTAACGTCCGCGAAATTCACATCAAATATAAAATGCACATCCTTGTTCGCACTAAGTGTTTTCTTGATCTCTTTAGGGAAATCTCCGGTGGCTCCGGCCATTGAGGCGCTGAGTAGAGCAATCGCCAAAGTCAAAAATTTAAAGATCTGTTTTGTTTTCATTGTTGCTTCTGTTATTGATTTGTACATATTTCTGCATCATCTCCACGATCTGCAATCGGAAACGATAATTATCTACCATGGCATCTATAATTTTCTGATTATCCTGATTCATTTGATATGCCTTCTGAAGTACTTCATATTGACTTTCCAGATAATTTAGTTTTGCCATAAACTTCTGAATGGTCGCATCATTTGACGAGGAATGCACAATAGAAATATCTCTTCGTTCCTCATAAAATTTCTGGGCATGTTTTACCTCATCAGGACTTACCCATTCTTCTATTGTTTCAGTTGTAATTTCATCTTGACCCATACTATTCATTTTCACAATAGCAACTGAAATTATAATGAGGCAAATAGAAGCCGCGGCCACAGAGATGAATATGAATCTTCTTGAATAACTGGCCCTTATTTTCCTATCGGACCTTAGCATCAGTTTCGTTTCAAATCGATTCACATGCCCATCCATTGGCATCTCATGAGAATCATCAAACATCTCCATTGCCTTTTTGAGATCTTCCTCCATTCTATTCATTTCCCTTTTCATTGATATACTGTTTAATTCTACTCAGAGCTCTGCTATACTGGGAGCGCGCAGTTGAAGTGCCAATACCCAGTAGCTCACCTATTTCCTCATGTTTGAGGCCATCAAACAAATGCATCCTCACTATTGCCTGATAACCTTTAGCTAACTTGTTTAGCGCATTCATCAATGTGGCGTATTCGGCAGCCACATACTCCACTTGTGCTTCGCTTTCTTCAATCTCCATTTTATGAAAATCGAAAAGCAATCTTTTCCTTTCTATGAGAAAACTATATGCCATTCGAATAGAAATACTCTTCTGCCAACCGATGTATTTGTTAGGATCAGATAGTTGATCCATTTTACTAAACCCCCTTATGATACTCTCCTGCATCACATCTTCAGATTCTTGTCTATTCTGAATAATCCTATGAACTGCGGGAAAAATTATTCGCCACGATTGCTGATACGCTTCGAGTTGGAATTTCCGTTCGCCGCGTTTACAACCTTCTATAATTTCTTCCCAGTTATACCCCATTCAAAAATTGAATTCTCTGCTTTTTGACCATAAGACAGCATATTTTGCAAAACGCTGCATCAAAATAAATTATGACCTGAACGATGGAACTTTTAAAGAGCGCTTTAGAGTTCCTTATATCATAAGTCGACTATAATATAACAACAAGCGACTAAATATTGTTGGTTCCTGAAAATTCCATTGTGGCAAAATTAATTTGCTTCACAAGCCATTTTCACTTCAATTAGCTTTGGAATTGAAGCACCTACACTCATCTTTTTAGTGAGGGCATTCTGGAGGGGAGGTTCACCAACTGTCCAAAAGAACACAATTCGCCATATCATTAAATTACCCGCAAACCGGAAATTTTCCTTTGTGGTAACTTGGAGTATAAACGAAAACGAATGGAATGGTGCTTTAAAAAAAAAACGAGGTGGATTTATGCACTAAATTGTGCATTGTGCCCCGACACTATCAAAAGGTACATCCGACAGTATATGCATTTATAAACAATAATCTTACTATCAAGGCATAAGCTTTTTTTTTATTTCTTTTATACGCTTAGTCGGTTGGATGCACCAAATGTTTGCTCCATCCTGTGACCGAGGCTATTAACAAGCGATCGAAGATATTGATTCCGGAAGGAAGTCGGTTCTGTTTGTAGCAAAATTCATTCAGATAGTTTTGCAGGTACTTTGAGCTAACACAATGGTGGATATCCAAAATTTTCCTTTTGATATGAATGTGAACAATGGGAAGGACCTTTCCCGCTTCTTAAGGCTTTAAAACTTTGGCGATGTGTTTCTTGAAGAACATGTCACAGCCGTTTTAGCTTGGATTGTCGTCTGTTTGAATTCGAGATTCTTCTATAACCCAGAATCCGCATTGGAAATCTATTGCAGCGCTAACCCCCTTTGATATCACGCACTTTCTCGATTTTTATTCTTGATGTATGAATATACACCATCCAATAATGCCGCATTGCGCATGGGAAGTGTCTTGAGGTTAATGCGCTGCAGCATCTTGCATGCACGGAATGGTAAATGCCGTCATAGTAGCTGTTGTAGGCCAATGGAGTGAAACGGAATTGGACTAATACAGATACATAAACCCAAATCAAGCGATAGAAAAATTGCACCCTCATTTTGCCGATGAATGAAGTATTCTATCGATTAGATTTGAGAATCCCGCATGCATTCTACAAAAATTGCCCTAATGCGCATTGCGGGATAAACGGTATTAGCACTTCATCGCGCATCCCAATGCGGATTCTGGGTTAAAAAAGGCAGCCCTAGAGCTGCCTTCACTATTTAACCCAATAAAAATCGGTACGTACATTTACAAATACAGCCCTTTATCCCACAATGCACATTGGAGGCCTCATGAGCTTAATGCGCTGCGGGATTCTAGAATCTACACGATGGAACAAAGTAATAGTTCGACCTATGAATTCCAATATCTCCATCGCGTGATTCGGGTTTATTCAAGAGGCACTTTTCTAGCCCGAACACATTTCACAAGAATCAGGATTATCGAGCGAACACGCGATTGCTGCTTGTTGGCGCGCGAGTTCTTCTTCATTTATAGCTCTATTGTCCTGAAGATCCAACTCGGGTTGGGCTTGAAGTTTCAATGTAGCTTCACGCTCGCGATCTCTTGCCGCAGTTTCTCCCACGCCGGGTTCTACAACCGCCAAAACGGACTCTTCAATTGTAGCAGGTTGATCCGTATATTTCTTATCTACCGTAAACTTAATAGCGTCTGTTGCTGCCTTGGTTCTGAGATAGTACATGCCAGTCTTCAAACCTTTTTCCCAAGCATAGAAATGCATAGAAGTCAATTTGCCCGCGTTTACATTTTCCATGAAGATATTGAGCGACTGACTTTGGCAAATGAAAGCCCCTCTTTCGGCACTCATGTCTATGATTGATTTTTGAGGAATTTCCCATGCCGTGCGATATAGTTCTTTTAGGTTCGAAGGAATTTCGTTGATACCTTGAACTGAACCATTGCCTGCAATGAGTTTATTTTTTAGATCATCGTTCCACAGACCAAGAGCTACGAGATCTTTCAGAAGGTGTTTATTCACGATGATGTATTCTCCGGAAAGAACTCTTCTCGTATAAATATTGCTAGTGTATGGCTCGAAGCATTCGTTGTTTCCCAGAATCTGAGCTGTACTTGCCGTAGGCATAGGTGCAAGCAGCAAAGAGTTTCTCAAACCGAATTGTTTAATTTCATCTTTCAGCACATCCCACTCCCAACGACTTGAAGGGGTGACATTCCACATATCATATTGCAGAATTCCTTGCGATGCAGGAGAGCCCGGGAACGTTTCATAAGCACCGTCCAGTTTAGCGAGGTCCTTTGAAGCAGTTGCTGCAGCATAGTATATGGTTTCAAAAATCTCCACATTCAATTTGCGTGCCTCAGTACCATCGAATGGGAAGCGCAGAAGTATGAAAGCATCGGCCAACCCTTGAACACCAATACCGATGGGACGATGACGCATATTGCTTTTGCGCGTTTCCGGAACCGGATAATAGTTGTGATCTATAATCTTGTTGAGATTGATTGTCAACTGATATGTAACTTCAAAAAGACGGTTATGGTCAAACTCACCATCTTTCACATATTTCGGAAGAGCGATTGAACCGAGATTACAAACAGCTATTTCATCGGCCGAAGTATATTCAATGATTTCGGTACAAAGGTTTGAACTTTTGATCGTCCCTAGATTCTGCTGATTACTTTTTCTGTTTGCTGCGTCTTTGTATAAGATATAAGGAGTTCCAGTTTCTACTTGCGACTCCAATATTTTAAACCAAAGTTGTTGTGCTTTGATGGTTTGACGTCCCTTTCCTTCTCTTTCGTACCGAGTATAAAGTTCTTCGAAAGCCTCTCCCCAAGTGTCATCTAGGCCCGGGCATTCGTTAGGGCACATGAGTGTCCAGTCTCCATTATCCTTTACACGCTGCATGAAAAGGTCTGAGATCCAAAGGGCGTAGAAAAGATCTCTTGCACGGGCTTCTTCTTTACCGTGATTTTTCTTTAGCTCAAGAAAGTCGAAAACATCAGCGTGCCATGGTTCAAGATAAATGGCGAAAGAACCCTTTCTTTTTCCACCACCTTGATCTACATAACGAGCCGTGTCGTTGAATACACGGAGCATAGGAACAATACCATTGCTTGTACCATTTGTACCTCTGATGTAGGAACCCTTCGCACGAATGTTGTGCATGCTGAGACCGATTCCACCGGCGCTTTGAGAAATCAATGCGCATTGTTTCAAAGTATCATATATACCTGAGATACTGTCGTCTTTCATTTGCAGAAGGAAGCAACTGCTCATCTGCGGTTTTGGAGTACCAGCATTGAATAGAGTTGGTGTGGCATGAGTAAACCAACCTTCGCTCATCATGTTGTACGTCTTGATAGCGTTTTCAATATCTCCTTTGTGAATACCAACAGAAACTCTCATAAAGAGATGTTGAGGGCGCTCGGCTACTTTCCCATCAATCTTGAGCAAGTATGATCTCTCAAGGGTTTTGAAACCAAAGTAGTCGAAGTTGAAGTCGCGATCGTAAATAATGGTGCTATCAAGTTCTGCAGCATTATTACTAATCACTTCATAAACGTCTTCGGCAATAAGACCGGCGTTTTTTCCAGTCTTAGGATCAATGTATTGGTACAGATCCTTCATGACCTTGCTAAACGTCTTACCAGTGTTCTTATGTAGGTTGCTCACAGCAATTCTAGATGCAAGCGCAGCATAGTCAGGGTGGGTAGTAGTGTTGGTAGCTGCGATTTCTGCGGCTAGGTTGTCGAGGTCGGTAGTTTTCACCTCATCGTAAACACCTTCAATCACCTTCTTAGCGATTTTCACCGGGTCTACAATGGGATTCAGTCCGTAGCACAATTTGCCAATACGGCCTGTGATTTTGTCAAACTTTACCTCTTCTTTACGGCCATCCCTTTTTATAACGTACATAGGTCTAAGCGGGTATTAAAATATTATTGCGGTTCTAATAAATTTGTCTTTGTCTGGTTGCAGATGAGAGTTGGTAGTTCTCCCATAGCCAACTGCATGGCTAATTACGTTTTTAGTTTTCAGACTTTGAGGAATCGACAAAAATTGATTCCAACAAAATGATAGTTGAAAAATGTTTCCCGTTTTTTTTTAACAACGGGATGGTGACTTATCAGAAGTCCTCGTTCAATGAGAAGGTGTTTGATGACTTTTCGGACATCACACCAGACTTTTGATATTCTCCAACTCGCTTTTCGAAGAAATTGGTTTTACCCTGAAGGGAGATCATTTCCATAAAATCGAATGGATTTGGTTTATTGAACACCTTATCGTTGCCAAGCTCTGCCAAAAGGCGATCGGCAACAAATTCTATGTACTGAGACATCAGATCGCTGTTCATGCCAATAAGTTTGGCTGGAAGCGCATCTATTATGAAATCCTTTTCGATCTCCACTGCGTTGGTGATGATTTCCATGATGCGTTCTTTAGGAAGCTTATTGGTAATATGCTTCGTATAAAGGAGGCAAGCAAAATCGCAGTGCAAGCCTTCGTCGCGGCTTATGAGTTCATTTGAGAAGCTAAGACCGGGCATGAGACCTCTTTTCTTAAGCCAGAAAATGCTACAGAAAGAACCACTAAAGAAAATTCCTTCTACAGCAGCGAAAGCCACCAGTCTTTCTGCGAATGATCCATTTTTAATCCATTTCAACGCCCATTCAGCCTTTTGTTTTACACAGTCCATTGTTTCAATGGCCTTAAAGAGTCTGCCTTTGTCGGCAGTGTCCTTAATATATGTGTCGATTAGCAAAGAATAGGTCTCACTGTGGATATTCTCCATCATGATCTGAAAACCATAGAAAAACTTGGCTTCTGTGTATTGCACTTCTCGCACAAAGTTCTCTGCCAGGTTTTCATTCACGATTCCGTCGCTAGCGGCGAAAAAGGCCAAAACGTGCTTAATGAAGTAACGTTCATCATCATTGAGCTTGTTATTCCAATCCACGAGGTCAGCTTCAAGATCAATTTCCTCTGCTGTCCAAAAACTAGCTTCCGCTCGTTTATAAAACTGCCATATATCGTGATGAGCTATGGGGAATAGGACAAATCTGTCAGGATTTTCTTTGAGGATATTTTCTTCTGCTGCCATACAAACTAATTTGAAACGGTAAAACTCACATTCTAGTGCAATGGTTCATAATTTAGATTTCGGCTAACTTCCATAAGAAGAGACATATCTAAAAAAACCTATTGGCTTGATTGGGGATGTCAAATATTTAGCATAATGATCCCGGATCAAAGTTTAAAGAATTGACAATGTGCCTTAGTTATAAACACGGGTCAAAAGGCCTGATTCTACTAATCATTCAAAAATTCCATCGCCACTTTAGGGTATTGAAAAATTGTTTACAATCGATCCGCTTCAATTTTGGTTCTATGAGAAAAATTTCCTTTGCGCGCGTTCCCTTTTTATGATAAACGAATAATCAATTGGTCAACTCTTGTCAGAAAATGAATGCCAATTGTGATAGTCCGAACTAGTCCCCTTTATGCCTAAGATTCTTCATTTTCTATATGTCGAGGCGCGGCAAACCTTCAACCCATATCACATCCCCACTCCCGTTTCAAATATTAGAAAATGGCAATCTCAAAGTTCTTTAGGGAACTTCAAACGCAAAAACCCCGAAACGTTTTCCGGGGTAAGATGCTGATTTAGGTATATTAAGATTAAGACAAAGCCATATTTATAAGATAAGTAGCCCACAAATCCATTCGGATTCACGATCGACCCATCTGGGGGTTTCTCAAAGAGATCATCCGCATTCGTAAAGTCTTGATGTAAAGTCGACACACCCTGGTGGTCGAAAGAAGTAGCCCTTGTTTTCGTCGACAAATATAGTTATTTCATCGATCAATGAGCTTATTTTATCGATTAATTCGCATTTTTTCCTGACTAAATTTTAATGCACTCATAATAAGACCATTACATACCATTAAATTCAGGGTTTCGTCAATTTGGCAGATTATATAAACATGGTACTGTTTTAGACTTGCAAGAGAGCTCAGCAAAACTCGGGGTCGTCATCTATTTTTGGAGCCCAGAAAAATTGAATTGATAATATATAGAGTCAGCTAGAAACTGACCACAAAAAATATGCTAGGTACATTCTCTAAAATCCTGAAGAAATTCGTTGGCGACAAAAGCACCGAAGATTTAAAACTTCTTCAACCCATTGCAGAAAAGGTCAATGTGATTGGCAAGGATCTAATGAACATAAGCAATGACGAATTGCGTCTTCGTACCGAAAAGATGAAAGCCTTGATTCGGACTAGGCTTGCGCCCATCGAAGCAGAAATTAACGAACTGAAAGCCCAAGCCGAAGGACTGCCAGGGACGGATTTGGAAATAAAAGAGACCATATACCAAAAGGTAGATAGTCTTGAAAAAGAATCTGACAAAACGACTGAAGATGTTTTGGATGAAATCATGGCCGAAGCCTTTGCGGTGGTAAAGGAAACAGCTCGTCGATTAAAAGAAAATACTGAACTCAAGGTTACCGCTAGTGAAATCGACCGCGAATTTGCCGGTTCTGGAACCAAGGCATACATACGAATAGAAGGAGATCAAGCATATTGGTCTAACTCGTGGCTCTCAGCAGGCAATTTGGTAACCTGGGATATGGTTCACTACGATGTTCAATTGATAGGTGGCGCTGCTCTGCACAAAGGTAAAGTTGCCGAGATGGCCACTGGTGAAGGAAAGACGCTCGTTGCAACACTGCCTGTATTTTTAAATGCCCTCGCCGGCAAAGGTGTGCACTTGGTAACTGTGAATGACTACCTCGCACGTCGTGACTCTGAATGGATGGGCCCGCTATACGAATTCCATGGTTTGAGTGTAGATTGTATCGACAGGCACCAACCAAACTCTGATGCAAGGAGAAAGGCGTATAAGGCCAATATCACCTTTGGCACGAACAACGAATTTGGTTTCGATTACCTGCGCGACAATATGGCAATTGAAGCAGGACATCTGGTTCAGCGAAAACACCATTTCGCCATTGTGGATGAAGTAGATAGTGTATTGATTGATGAAGCCCGCACACCCCTTATCATTTCCGGTCCAACCCCAAAAGGTGATCAACAAGAATTTGATAATCTAAAGCCAAAAGTGCAATTGCTCATCAATGCGCAAAAGGCTATCGTGAACGAGCTTATTTCTGAAGCGAAGAAAAAACTTTCATCCGAAGATGGACAAAACAATTCAAAAGAAACTGTTCAAGAAGGAGGAACCGCACTATTTCGTTCTTACCGAGGCTTGCCAAAAAATAAGGCCCTCATCAAGTTGCTAAGTGAAGGTGGAAACAAAGCTCAACTTTTGAAAACTGAAGGCTTTTACTTGCAGGACAATCAACGAGAAATGCCAAAAGCAGATGAACCTCTGTTTTTTGTAATAGAAGAAAAGCACAATCAAGTTCACCTCACCGAGAAAGGAATTCAGCTCATTTCGAAAAACATGGAGGATGATAAATTCTTCGTACTGCCTGACATAGGAAGTGAGCTAGCTGACATTGAGAACAGCGGAAAAAGTGATGAGGAAAAACTGCACATGAAAGAAGATCTCATGCGCGATTACAGCATAAAGAGTGAGCGTATTCACACGATCAATCAATTGCTGAAGGCCTATGCCTTATTTGAAAAAGACATCGACTATGTAGTTATTGATAACAAAGTAAAAATTGTTGACGAGCAAACTGGACGTATCATGGAAGGTCGCAGATACAGCGACGGATTGCATCAGGCTATAGAAGCGAAAGAAAGCGTGAAGGTAGAAGCTGCCACACAGACCTATGCTACTATCACCTTGCAGAATTACTTCAGGATGTATCATAAACTTGCTGGTATGACCGGAACGGCTGAAACAGAAGCAGGCGAACTCTGGAGCATTTACAAACTTGATGTAATGGTGATACCCACCAATCGCGCGATTTCGAGAAAGGATCACAATGACAAAGTTTACAAAACAAAGCGCGAGAAATACAATGCAGTGATCGAAGAAATCGTTGAATTAAGAAATGCAGGTAGACCAATTCTTGTAGGTACTACGACAGTAGAAGTATCAGAACTATTGTCGAAAATGCTCCGAATGCGCAGCATTGATCACCAGGTCTTGAATGCCAAACTACACCAACGCGAAGCTGAAATTGTTGCATTTGCAGGTCAAGCCGGAACGGTAACGATTGCCACCAACATGGCCGGCCGTGGTACCGACATAAAATTAGGTGCAGGCGTAAAAGAATCTGGAGGACTTGCGATCATTGGCACTGAGCGCCATGATTCGCGTCGTGTAGACCGTCAGCTTAGAGGTCGTGCAGGACGTCAGGGGGATCCCGGTTCCACGCAATTCTACGTATCACTTGAAGACGATTTGATGAGATTGTTTGGAAGTGATCGCATAGCCAAGATGATGGACCGCCTAGGTTTGAAAGAAGGAGAGGTGATTCAGCATAGCATGATCACAAGTTCCATTGAACGGGCTCAGAAAAAAGTAGAAGAAAACAACTTTGGAATTAGAAAGCGTTTGCTCGAATATGACGACGTGATGAACTCACAGCGCGAAGTGATTTACAAGAGAAGAAAACACGCGTTGTTTGGTGAGAGACTGAAACTCGACATAGACAATATGTTCTATGATCTCGCTGCAGGAATTGTTGGTGCATATCATGCGTCGAAAGATTTTGAAAATTACAAGTTAGAATTGCTTCTCACATTTGGAATGGATAGTCCTGTTGAGTCAACCGAATTCACCTCACTTACAGAAGACGACTTAACGAATCGCACATATAATGCAGTAGAAAAACATTTTAAATGGAAAACCGAATCGCTCGCACAGGAAGCACATCCGGTGATTAGAAATGTATATGAAAACAATACGCAAGGCTTTGTAAACATCGCTGTGCCATTCAGTGATGGCCGTCGCGGAGTACAAGTAGCGGTTAATCTCGAAAAAGCTTTTCAAAGTCAGGGAACCGAGATCATCGATTCATTGGAAAAAGGGATTACCCTAGCTATTATCGATAGCAACTGGAAGGAGCATTTGAGATCTATGGATGATTTGCGCAGCAATGTTCAGTTTGCCTCACATGAGCAAAAGGATCCCTTATTGATATACAAATTCGAATCATACAAGCTCTTTAAAAACATGATCGCGAAAGTGAATCAGGAAATAACATCATTCCTGATGAAATGTCAGCTTCCTATAGCTCAGCAGCCTTCTCAAATTAAGCAAGCCCCTACTCCAAGATCCATTGATACATCAAGGGTTCAAACCAATAAACCAGTATCACAAAATCTGGCAGAGCGCAGCTCTGTGATGCGCGAAGCACAGATGCCTGGCCCACCACAGGGCGGACCGGCGAGACCGGAAACGATAGTTCGTCAAGAAGCGAAAGTCGGCCGCAACGATGTTTGTCCATGTGGTTCAGGCAAGAAGTATAAGAACTGTCATGGTGTAGGGGAATAGTATTGTGATCTTCCTGAAGTTGGATCGCTTATTCCTCAACCGAGAAGAAGAGACTCAGAATGGAGAAAAGGGTGAGACACAGAGTGAAAAATAGGGTGAGACACAGAGTGGAAAATAGGGTGAGAAACAGAGTGAGAATGAGGAAGCAAGGGAGCATATTTAGAAGAAAACGAGCAGCCTCCAAGAACTTCGAACCCTGAACTTCTGTAAATCAGATAGAGCAAGAGCAAATGAGGGGTAGAGCGAACAGCCTTCTAGAACATCAGACACCTCTCTACACCAACCGCGTTAAGCCCTCCATCTCCGCTCCGGATTTTTCCCATTCGGCCATGAGTTCATCCAAAACAATTTTCTCCTTTTGGTATTCGTCCAACTTCGGTTGACTCTGGTCAGGTTTGCTGTAGTCCAAAAGGGCGATTTCACCATCCAACCTTCGCAGATTTTCTTCCGCTTGTGATATACCCTTTTCGAGCTTATCCATTTGTGTCTGCAACTTTTTCTTCAGCTTTTCCTTCTCCTTGATGGTTGAATGATCTTCCCTTGATATATCAACGATAGCCTCTTTTGGTTTCGTATTCTTCTCTACTCTCGCTTGTTCAAAAAGTGCAATAGTGGCAGCCTTCTTTTCCTTTAGGAAATCGAGTACATCACCAAACCAAGTTCTCAGACCGTTAGGTTGAATTTCATACACGATATCTGTCAGACCATTGAGGAAATCCCTATCGTGGCTCACCACCAGCAAGGTTCCTTCAAATTGTTGTAGTGCTTCTTTGAGAATTTTCTTACTCTGCAAATCAAGGTGGTTCGTAGGCTCATCGAGAATCAGAAAATTATATGGTTCAAGTAGCAGTTTGCAAATGGCTAGTCGCCCCTTTTCTCCTCCGCTCAAAACCCTCACCTTCTTGTCGATATCATCACCACTGAACAAAAAAGCTCCTAGCAATCCGCGCACATTCCTGCGTATATCTCCTTTAGCTTCATCGTCAATTGTATCAAAAACAGTTTTATCTCCGTCGAGCGTGGCCGCCTGATTTTGTGCAAAGTATCCGAGGTTCACTCCATAACCTGGCTCAATGATACCATCGTGGGTTTCCTTCCCCACCAATATTTTCAAGAGGGTTGTTTTACCCACACCATTCCTACCCACAAGAGCTATTTTTTCACCTCGGTTGATCATCATATCGAGATTCGAAAACAATTTAAGATCTCCAAATGACTTTGCCAAACCGCGGGCTGTGAGCACAACTTTTCCACTTTGCACCGGCGACTGAAATCTAAAGTTCACTCCACCTTTATCGAAATCGTCCACTTCAATTTTATCGAGTTTTTCTAATTTCTTGATCAAGCTTTGAGCAAATGCGGCCTTATCCTTTTTTGCTCTGAATTTGTCGATCAATTTCTGTGTATCCTCGATATACTTCTGCTGATTTTTAGCTGCCTGATATTGTCTTTCAATTTCTTCTTCACGTTGGACTACATACTTCGTATAAGAAAATTTATAATCGTATATTTTTCCCTTAGAAATCTCGACAGTTCTTCGGGTAACATTATCCAAAAAAGTTCTATCGTGAGAAATGAGAACAACAGCACCAGGGTAATCTGTGAGGAATTCCTCAAGCCATTCGATACTTTCTATATCTAGGTGATTCGTCGGCTCATCGAGCAAAAGGAGATCTGGATTTTGAAGCAGAATTTTTCCGAGCTCTACACGCATCTTCCATCCGCCTGAAAACTCAGACATCATGCGATTCATGTCTGATGATTTAAAGCCCAAACCTTTTAGAACTTTTTCAATTTTCTCTTCGATATTTCCGCTTTCGAGGAGTTCGAGGCGATGCGCTACAAACTCGAGTCGTTCCACCATTCGACCATAATCGTCGGAAGTATAATCAATAGTGGTAGAAATATCGTGGCTCAGTTGATCCAATTCTGTGTGCAGCGATTGTACCTCTGCAAAAGCAGTGCGCGCTTCTTCATAAACACTCGCATCGTCTCTATGGGCCATTTCTTGAGGCAAGTAACCAACGGTGGAACCGCGTGTGAGGGATATAGTGCCTTCATTCGGTTTTTGTAAACCGGCGAGGGTTTTTAGCAATGTTGATTTACCGGCGCCGTTTTTTCCAACGAGCCCGATCCGATCGCGCGGACCAATAAAAAAAGAGATGCCCTGGAACAATGACCGAGAGCCAAAAAAGATGCTGAGATTTCCTATCGTTACCATTTCGGGCGCGAAAGTACTCCGAATATCAGCCTAATAGCCGCTTCGACTGCTATTTCGAGGTCATTTTCCCCTTCAGAGAGGCCAAAAAAACGAAATGTCACGGAGAATACCAGAAAAGGTACCCCCGTGACCTTCCCTTTTTTCTACGAATTGCTCAATTGTGCAACAAATCGTGTTCCAACATAAAAAGATCATTTTTGATCTCCTCAGACTCAAGGAGAGCGTCGATGTTGCGGACATTGTCGGAGATATAGCGGTCGTAAACATTAGATTCTTTGACCACAAATCTGGAGAACATTCTCTTTTGAAATAATTCATCAAAAGTCATTCTCTGAACATCATTCAATCTATTCAACCCAGATTTTGCAGATGGAATCTATTACATCACTGAAAGTCTGCAATGACAGGCGCTTTCTCGATTTTTATTTTCACCGCATGTATAATACGCTTTAAAATGCACCCAAATCAGAAGATGGACTTACGGAGCCCCTTTGGTGAATATGCTTGTTGCTCCATCTTGTATCCCGAAGTGCATTTAATTTTAATTCGCACTAATGCGCTAAACGGAATAAAAATCTGGCGAGAGCACCTGCTATCTTTGGGGTTTAGCACTTCATAGCGAATCCCAACGCGGATTCTGGGTTTAATACAATCGAAAAGACTTTTTCTATCTCCTATCCGATCAAACGGGAAGTAAAGAGGGTGGTTCAATTTTTTCGCGCCTATCGAGCACTTGTTAAACCCTCTTGGCCCAAATCACATCCGCTTCACGCAAATAAGGATAGGGAATAACTCGTTTTGTGGGAATAATCTCTCGAATCCAGGTGTTGTCGGGCGGCCCAAGTTCGAGTCTTCTAAAGCTCCCACTTTCTACACTCGTATTTTCAGGTGTTTCGGAAGTATCTCCCCATGATCTCATATTATCCAGCTCTGAGATTTGAGCAATAAAGGGAATTGAAAACAGTAGCAGCACAGTAGCAAAGGCAATGATCTTTCTCATGGCTTTGCAGGTTTTGATGCGTAAAAAAAACTCTTTCTAAATCAAAATATTGCACAAAAAAAAGCCGGACCAAAAGGTCCGGCTTTTATATCATTCGTTCAATAGTGCCATAAATCGTGCTCCATAAGGAAGAGATCATTTTTCACTCTTTCAGATTCGAGAAGAGCGTCAATGTTTCGCGCATATTCAGAGATCCCTCTGTCGTACACATTTGCCTCTTTCACTACATAACTCGAAAACATTCGCTTTTCAAAGAGCTCATCAAATGAGATTTGAAGGGCGTCGTTCTGTCTGTTGAACACGTCTTCATTCACGATAATGTATCTCAATTCAGGGAAATAAACCCAGAAAAGAGGTTTCATACCGCGCTTCAGGCCATTGTCGTCATAGTCTTCCATCATCGGACAAATACCGAGGATTCGCACATAACGTTCAGAGCGTTGTTTATCGAAGATCCAATCTTCTTTGATCACGTACTGCGTGATCGCGATAGATTCTACAGCTTTCTCTGTTTGAACCAACTCTGGATCGCCTGTATCAATATTAATCACAGTTTCAGAGCTGATTGGTTTCAAAAGAGAATCCAATTCAACCGGCGTAAGTTGGTAATGAAATTCATCATCGTCGCCTGTAGGACCCATTCCGTATGCTGTGATCGAACCCTCTTCAATTGCATCTTTAATACAATCGAAAAGACTCTTGCGATCTTCAATCCGATCTATCGGAAAGTACAGTGCATGATTCATTTTTTCTCTTAAGTCAATTACCTGCCAAACTCTTTTGGCCCACATCACATCTGCTTCGCGCAGATAAGGATGAGGAATTACCTTTTTAGTTGGGTTGGCTTCACGAACATAGGCACCATCCAGAACAGTCTGGATTTGGGCGAATGAATGAGCACTTATCAGCAGAAGTGCAGTAAACACAAACGATACAACAAGCCTTTTCATGTTATTGCGATTTCGTTTAACCATTTATAATTCTCAAAGTAATATTTGAGAGTTTTCTATCAGTTCCGTCAGGCATTTTACAAAGGATATTCTCCAAAGAGAATGATTGTCCGGGCTTTAGTTTTTCAATCGCCGCCTTTTGTCCATCACCTTGCTTATTGCCATTCGAATTTTGTTCATTAATCTTCCCATCAGGTGACACAACCACAAGGGTGTATGACTTGATAGTAGCTTTAGCTTCGAAGTCGAAGTCCTTCATTTCCGCGAGAATACCTTGTGCATTCTTTGCCTGCGTTTTAGTAATCACGTTGTCCGTAGGGTACTTACCATTGAAATTTGGCACTGGGTCGGGCATACGTTTTACACGGAACTGCTTCACTCCCATTTGTTTTTTCGCCCCATTGATTTCAGCAACTACACTAATGTCTGCAGTAGCGCCTGCACCAGGGGTGATTGTGAACTTACCTGGACCATCTTTAACCAGTTGGTGACCGGCACAACTTGCCTCAATTTTGTTGAGGTCGGCACCCGGAACAGAAATTTCAACTGGATTTGGAAGTCCACGATAGAACACGTTCATTTTAGCAGGAGACACCACTAGGGCCGGCTCAGCTATGGTGAAAGGAGGAATGTTGAAAGGGATTTGCTTATTCGATCCATCAGCATCTTGGTATTCGATCATACCCCGAAAACCGTGATCTCCCAAGGACATACCACCGGTCATCTTTTTGATACGCACCTTACCGTCCGGACCCGAAGTGTAGACCTCAGAACCGGGAGTAAATGGAGTTGCTACCCCAGGCTGACCAGTGTATTCGCCACCGATGTATACCTTAGTTTGTCTTGTCTTGTCGAAAGCTGCAAGATAAACTTCTGTTACAAAGGAGTCGCCTCTCAGGACATAGCTCTGTTTTGGAACGACTGCCACCGTAACGTCGGTAAACTTCAAATCCTTTGCGTTAATACCCTTTTGCAGCTCTTCAAGAACATCCGCTTTAGCCTTTTTCACCGTAGTCTCAATAGTAGAGAGGTAGGTGATAATAGCCGCCAAAGGAACGTGATAGAAGTTCTTGGTTTCCCAAAACACTTCTTTTTCGTCCTCCATTTGCGATTTATACGAGAATGTAGAATCCAAAGTGGCCTTCAATCCTGCCGTCAAGGACCAAGATTCGCCGGTAGCATTGGTAAGTTGAATATTCTTTAGTTCTTCTCTAAATCCTTCAAGTTTATTTCTCAACTCATAAGCCGACCAAGGATCTTGCCTTGGAGCATCGGGTTTAGGACCAACTAGAAGTGCTGTATTGTTCTGATTTTCGTCGGGTTTACGAATGATGAATTTGCCATCCAGCTTCATATCCAAGGGAATGGCGCGGCCATCCACCATAAAGTCAGCATAAGTAGAACCGTCCTTTTTGCCTGTCATTGAAGCAGACATCACGTGAGCTTTGAATTCTTCGATGTATGTATCCAATGCATCAGCCGTTTTCATAATATCTTGCGCTTTATCAAGGAACGGTTTTGTTTTAGCAGGATCTTTTTCCATTTCTGCCTCTAGGGCGAGAAGAGAATTAGAGGCCTTACCGTCGATAGTGGTATTAGTTCTAGTAACACCTTTATCGATGGCAATAAATGCATCCAAAATTTCTTTCGATACGTTCAAGGCTAACAAAGCTGTTAGCACCAAGTACATCATACCGATCATTTTTTGTCTCGGAGTTTCCTTACCACCAGCCATTTTTTTGCAGGTATTAGAGGGTTAGAGAAAAGTTGAAACGATTAAGCCCTTGCGGTACCCATTGCGTTCAACATGTTGCTGTACACTGTGTTCAAAGATTTCAGGTTTTGAGAGAGTGTAGCAATGTTCTCTTTGTACTGCTTAGTATCTTCAACAGAATCTGAGAGGTTTTTCATCAATTGAAACATGTCGCTGAACAATACCTTTGATTTTTCCAGATCAACCAGTTGTAGTTCGTACATGTTATTGAGTGAAGAAAGATTCTCAGACATTTTTTGCAAGTGCCTTCCGGCTGTTTTGCTATCTTCAGCATGCGACGAAAGACCAGTGAGGGCCTCTGATACAGCGGCGTAGTTGTCGGCAAGAGTACTTACTTTCTGACTAGCTGAGCGAAGGCTTGTAGCGTATTCAGTAGAAGCCGTAGCGGCTTCGGACACGTCAGAAAGCTGACGGGCTTGAGAACTGAATGAGCGGAGACCATCTCCCAGACTTGCGATTAATTCGGGTTCAATTTTCGCTTCAGCCAACATGTTGTCGAGTTGAGCTGATACGCTTGAACCACCCTTAGAGATTGATTTACCTACATTCTGCTTTTTGAGTGCCATCTTATCGTTTTCCGGCAACGCCAGTTCAGGATACACTAAAGACCAATCTGGTTCTTCGTGAGGTGGCTCAAATGCAGAGAAGAAGAAGATCACAGCCTCTGTAGAGAGACCGACCGTAAGAAGAGCAGAGGCGAAAGGCCAGTGTTCAATCTTAAATAAGGCACCAACAATTACGACTGCGGCTCCAATACCGTAGAGCTTCGCCATAAACTTTTTCCAGCCTTTGCTTCCAGGTTTCATAATTTATCTTGCTTTTGTGGTTTATATGATGGTTTAAAATGTCCGAATTATTCCTCGTTGAAATCCTCAGGATCAACGTTTTTACCTCTTCCGAGATAGCTCATCACACAGCGGAAACCGATGTATGCTTTCGCAGTATCTTGAAACTCGTAAGACCTTGTACCAGTTTGAATAAAGTAACCGATATCTTTCCAGGATCCACCGCGAATTACTTTACGTTTCATAACCGGTGGCTCTTCAACGCGAGCATTGTACTCATACTCTGGAGAAAGGTCATGGGTGAATTCATATATAGACTCGTCGAACGCTGTGTTGGTCCATTCTGCAACGTTACCAGCCATGCAGTAAAGGCCATAGTCGTTCGGACTATAGGATCCAATTGGAACAGGGTATATACCATTATCGTCGGCGTAATCACCGCGCATAGGTTTAAAGTTGGCAAGTGGACAACCGAGGTTGTTTCTGATGTAAGGGCCGCCCCATGGGTAAGGAGCCAATTCTAAGCCACCGCGTGCAGCAAATTCCCACTCGGCCTCAGAAGGCAGACGGAATCGTTGAACAAGTACTTCTCCGTTTTCGGCTTTCCACTCATTAAGGATTTGAGTTCTCCAAGCGCAGAATGCTTTGCATTGTCCCCAAGTGACACCGACAACAGGATAGTCGTCGTATGCCGGGTGCCAGAAATAAGCCTCTGTCATTGGTTCGTTAAATCCATAAGTATAGTCGTGCACCCAAACAAGGGTATCGGGATAAACGTTTATTACTTCCTCTATGATGAACTGCGAACGATCGCTATGCCCACGAATAGAGTGTAATTGGTTTAGAGAATTGAGCTCACCATATTCTTCATCTTTACCTGCCTTGTTGGCTGCACTGCGGAAATCAATCCACCAGTAGCGGTATTGGAGTTTGGTAGCGTCAATTTCCCAACGATCATAAAATTTTTCCTGACCTTGAACAAAGAATTCGTCATAAACCAGGTCGAAAATTTCCTCATTCTCCATGTCAATTTGCTCTTCCCAATTGAGGATATAGCCTTTGTTAATGAAACGATCCATTTCCTGGCCGTTTTCATTTTCAAAGATCCCATATCCCTCTATATCGTTTTGAGCAAGAAGATCTCTCATAAGTGAATCGCGAACGTAATAAACGAACTGACGATACTCGTTGTTAGAGATTTCATGTTGATCGATGTAGAAAGCCGGTATAGTCACCGTCTTTGAACGTGAGTTCAGTGCGTATGGCACGTCTTGGTCGCTAGGTCCCATTGTGTAAGAACCGAAGTGGATATAGTTCATCCCATAAGGATTTACTTGAACCCATTCGTCTCTTGGGAATACCCCAACTACCTCACCTCTAGGCCCCGAATAGCATCCCGCTAATAGAGCAGCAATCATCAAAAAGAAGAACGATTTTTTCATGGTTTCCTTTTATTAGTAATAGTTGACACACCTTTTGGCATGACTTACTAAATTTCCTATAATTTCCAGAGGCAGGCTATCAAATGTCTTAACGTCAGGATAACTCAAGTTGTTTCAATTTATTTTACAAGAATCTTGGGTTACCATGGCGAGCTCTTACTGGAATGTCAGTAAACTTAAAGCAATAGGTTAGGAAAATTTCGTGCGAACCAGCGCTGTACGTCTTGATTTCAGAGGTTGTCATGTCATATGAGTACCCTAGCATAATCGAAGATTGACGCACTGAGGTACGCGATTGCACAGGCGCAAATTGCTTTTGAAAACCGAGCATCGGTGCAATGGCATCACCCGGACGGTATGAAAGACCACCCCAAAGCATATTTTGATACAAATAATTCACGTTGATATCAAAGATACTCACACTAAATGGCGTTTTAGCCAAAATGTTGGTGCGAATCTGGTCGCCTGAACCCAATGTGAAATTATATCCTCCCATAAAGTAGTAGTGCCGTACAATCTGAATGCTCAGATCTCCAAGTTCAGGAGCATTAATGTGAGTAGCTGAAATACCAGCGTAATATACGCCTGGTTTGTGGATCATCACACCCAAGCCAAGATCAATTGTTCCCTGACTTGTTTCATTGTTTGGAATAACAGGGTCACCAGCATCAATTGGAATCCAGTCGTTACCCAATTTTTTCGCATAAGATCCTATGCTCAAACCAGCATTCACAAAGGAACCACCTGATAGCGCGAAACGGTATGAACCCGAAAGACGGAAAGCTGTATTTCTTTCCTGACCTAGGTTGTCCTTCAAAAAGGAAGCACCTATACCAATGTTTTTTCCTATATCACCATTGTAGTTAAACAACGCAGTCTTAGGATCGCGATCGAAACCATCCCACTGGTCACGATAAAAGGCCGATAGACAATGCTGACACTCCACACCAGCAACAGCAGGATTGAATGACAACCTGTCGAACATCCAATTAGTGAACTGTGGATCTTGCTGACCAAAAGAAATAATAGTAAGAGTAGCGAAAACAGTAGAGAGTAGAACTTTTCTCATGCGAGGTTGTTGGTTCATATAAGAGTGGTTAACGGTTTGCCTATTCCAAATTGGAAAGTGGCTAAAATAGAAAAATTTTGAATGCTCAAAAAAAAAAATTGAGTCCAGCCAACGCTTTCAGCATACTTAAATGAGTCTATGTATTGATTTACAAGTAATTAAGCCTTAAACGAGTTTTTGATAGGTCTTCCACCAACGGTCGGGTAATTCCTCATTTGAGGCTTGTTGGTACTCTTCGTAGGTACAAGGAACCAAATGATGGCGTTCGTATTTCTGTTCACCGGCAGGATATGGAACGTCCATCCACCATCGATCACTTTTATTACTCTTATAAAATATCAAGTCGTGCTGTTCTTGCTCCAAATGCACAATAAACTTGAGGTATTCAGAATAATCGCAAACTGGATAATCAGCCTTTCTCGATAAATATCCTTCAATAAAACACCATACCATTTGGGCCGCCAAATGTGAAGACTGGCCAGTTGGATCAACATCGGGATTCAATTCGTAAATACCAAAAGACGTGAGTTTGTCGCTCATACCGGCGTATCTGCACATTTGGGCAGCTTGATCGCCGTAAAATCCGTTTGGACCGGCATTCAATGATCCTGGCGACTCCGATTGACGAATAGAAGACATGTCAAAACTGACGATATCTGCATTGCGAATCACAGGTTCGGTGCGCTGCATAAATGGCTGAATCTCGCCGAGGCGATAAACATCAAAATACATTTTACCCATGAGTTGAAGTAGTTCCGGATCGCTGAGGTAACGCTGATGACCGAGATTGCTATAGTTGAAAAGATAGTTGGGTTTGTGTAAAATTATTTTATTCAAATAATTGCCTGAAGTAGTGTCTTCACTAGTCTGACCGAAATCCAAACAACGATCTACCGTAACCAGATTAACCGTTTGTTCCAGATTTTCGTACGCCAAATAATTTGCGTAAGTGATATCCTGAGAGCCTCCAATAATAATTGGAATGATGTTCTTTTTAATCAGTTCTTCGCAGGTCTTCGAGACTGCGTAATAGGTATCGGCGATCTCATTTCCAGAGAGGATGTTTCCTAAGTCAATAATATTGGCCTCAAGATCGAAAGGAAAAAGTTTATAGAAATAACTGCGAAAAGCATCAGGTCCATTGGACGAGCCCAAATTCCCCGCATTCTGACGGTCCTCGCAAACGCCTATGATGGCCAAGCGTTTTCCATTCAACTCTTTAAGCTCTCCTGAAAAAAAAGTGACCTTGTCGAGTAAGCGGCCTGCGGGAGGTGCGGCAAAGGCATTGCCTCTAAAATTAGAGGGGGTGAAAAAAACTGAGAAATCCATGGAGCGAAAATGGAGTTCCAAATTGTCCTATTTCAGAACAACCGTATAAATTGTTGAGCAATGCAATGTTGATTTCCTCTAATCCCAAATTTCAATTCTACTCGTCAGCCTTTTTCTTCTTGGTGGCAGCTTTCTTCGATCCTGCTTTTTTCGGAGCGGCCTTTTTTGCAACACCTGAAGATTTTTTTGCAACAGCTTTTTTGGAAGCTCCTTTCTTAGCAAATCCCTTCTTCGCCGCAGCTTTGTATCCGCCTTTGCGAGCAAGTTTTGGTTTTGGAGGACCCTGTTCTTCCATTGTTTTCCTGATCTCCTCTAAAGTAATAGTCGTTGGATCGAGGCCCTTCGGCAATTTATAATTGTCGTCGCCCGATTTGATATACGGACCCCACTTTCCCTTCAGAATGCGGATTTCAGGAGCTTCATCAAAACGCCTCAATTCGTTGGCGGAAATACCATCGAGTTTATCTTGAACTAGTTTGATGGCTCTCTCAAGATTAATTTCCATAGGATCATCGCCCTCATTCTTGCGAAGTGATGCGAAAATGTTATCATATTTCACGTAAGGTCCGAAACGTCCAATGCCAACAACTACATTTTTTTCGTTCCAGACACCTAACGTGCGTGGCAACTTGAATAGTTCCAATGCATCTTCGAGTGTGATGGTACCAATACTTTGGTTTGGTCGAAGTGCAGCAAATTTCTTCTCTTCATCTTCCCCAATTCCTATTTGAATCATTGGTCCAAAACGGCCGATCTTAGCAAAAATTGGTTTACCGCTAGTTGGGTCCGTTCCCAATTCGCGTTCACCTGTTGCTCGTTTCGAATTGGCAAGGGTGTCTTCTACGTTAGCGTGAAAAGGTGTGTAAAAACCTTTCAACATATTTTGCCATTCCAATTTGCCAGCAGCTATATCATCAAACTCCTCCTCCACTTTTGCAGTAAAGCTGTAGTCGAGAACATTCGGAAATTGATCAACCAGAAAATCAGTGACTACCTTTCCAATATCGGTTGGAAACAACTTTGATTTTTCAGCTCCCGTATTTTCTGTTTTAGTCTCCTTAGTAATTTGACCGTTCTTAAGAGTGATCGTTATGAACTTTCGCTCCGTTCCCTCCAGGTCCTTTTTCACAACATATTCACGCTGCTGAACAGTAGAGATAGTGGGCGCGTATGTAGAAGGCCGACCGATACCCAACTCTTCCAATCGCTTAACCAACGAGGCCTCTGTATATCGAGGAGGTTTTTGACTAAATCTTTGTGTTCCGGAAATTTGATCGAGAACAAGTTTTTGGCCAACACTTAAAGGAGGCAACATTCCACTTGTATCTTCATCGGATTCTTCATCGCTGCCCTCCATGTAAACCTTTAAAAATCCATCGAAGCGGATCACTTCCCCTTTAGCCTGCAAGACTTCATCGGTGGTACTAATTCCGACCGAAGCGGTGGTTTTTTCGAGTTCCGCATCTGCCATTTGAGAAGCGATTGTTCTCTTCCAAATCAAATCGTAGAGACGTTGTTCGTTTCGCTCACCCGCCACTTCATGGTTCACCATTTCAGTAGGACGAATGGCTTCGTGAGCTTCCTGAGCACCTTTTGATTTGGTGGTAAACTTTCGGGCAAAGGCATATTTTTCGCCGTAGGATGCATTGATTTCATTTCGACATGCGTCTATTGCAAAATCAGAAAGATTCACACTATCCGTTCTCATGTACGTGATCTTTCCACTTTCGTAAAGTCTTTGAGCCAAGACCATAGTTTGCGCAACTGAGAAACCAAGTTTTCTGCCTGCCTCTTGTTGAAGCGTGCTTGTAGTAAATGGAGCAGAAGGAGATTTTTTAGAGGGCTTTGTCTCAATATTTACAATACTGAAATCCGCATTGACGCATTTTACAATGAAGTCTTCTGCCTCTTGTTGTGACTTCAATTTTTTCTGCAGATCTGCTTTTAGAGTAGCATTTCCGAGATCGAAAAGTCCACGGATATTGAAAAAATAAGAACTTGAAAACGCCTCAATTTCTCTTTCGCGCTCCACTACAATTCTAACAGCAACGGATTGCACACGCCCGGCCGATAAAGAGGGTCTCACCTTTTTCCAGAGCACTGGAGAAAGTTCGAAACCGACTAATCTATCCAAAATTCTTCTCGCTTGTTGAGCATTTACGAGATCAATATCAAGTTTTCTGGGCTTTTCAATAGCAGACAGGATGGCTTTTTTGGTGATTTCGGAAAAGACGATTCTGCGGGTCTTGTCTATTTCTAGTTCAAGTGCATTGAGCAGGTGCCAAGAAATGGCTTCCCCTTCTCGGTCCTCATCCGTTGCGAGCCATACGATCTCCGCTGTTTTTGCTAAGTTCTTCAGCTCATCTACCACTTTTTGCTTGTCTTCCGAAACCACATAGTCGGGTTTGAAGCCATTTTCGATATCAATGGCCAGCCCAGATTTTGGGAGATCGCGCACGTGACCATAGCTCGACCTCACTGTAAAGTCTTTGCCGAGGTATCCTTCAATGGTCTTGGCCTTCGCCGGAGACTCCACTATAACCAGATTTTTTGTCATGCTTTGGCCTACTTTTTATTTGTGATAAAAGGGGATTTCCTCCCTACATTAAAAAGGGGCAAATGTATGAGCCTATTTTTTAAAGATTCCAAATACGGGTTTTCATCTAGATCAAAAACCCTTGAAATCCTTATCTTTGTAGCCTTTATTCACTCGAATTGGTTCAACTTAAGATTCTGTTTTGGACCCTTTCTACATAATTTCAATACAGCCAAACACTGTGGAAGAAAAACAAATCGACGAATCCCGTCAGGGAGAATACCTCATGCTCGAGGGAAATGGAGTGCCCAAGCCGGGTAGAAAACTTCTGTTGGAAAGCTATGGATGTCAGATGAATTTTTCTGATAGCGAGATAGTGGCGAGCATTTTGGCCAAAGAAGGTTTTACCACTACCCGCGATCCTGAAGAAGCTGACCTAGTGTTGTTGAATACATGCGCCATTCGCGACAATGCCGAAGTACGCATTAGAGGAAGACTTAACTTTTTGCGCAGCATAAAAAAGCGCAAACCCGGCATGACAATCGGAGTTCTTGGATGCATGGCTGAGCGGTTGCGTGAAAAATTATTAGAAGAAGAAAAACTTGTCGATCTAGTCGTTGGACCAGATGCATATCGGGATCTACCTAATCTGATCAAAAGCGTCGACGAAGGACATCAAGCAGTAAATGTTTTACTCAGTAGAGAAGAAACGTACGCTGAAATAACTCCTGTTCGTCTCAATAGCAATGGCATCTCTGCGTACATCTCTATTATGCGCGGGTGCGACAATATGTGTTCGTTCTGTGTAGTGCCATTTACCCGCGGAAGAGAGCGAAGCCGCGATCCTGAGAGTATAGTGCGTGAAGCCAACGAACTCTTCGAACTAGGCTACAGGGAGGTGACTTTGCTGGGACAAAATGTAGATTCGTACAAATGGAACATCACATCGAAAGGTGAAGTGATACAAACCGGTGAGGAGATCGTGAATTTTGCCTCGTTACTTGAAATGGTTGCCAAATTGCATCCCGAATTGCGCATTCGTTTTTCCACATCTCATCCAAAAGACATGACAGACGATGTGCTGCGCACCATGTCGCGCTATGAAAATATTTGCAAATACGTTCACTTACCCATTCAAAGCGGCAACTCGGAGGTACTTAAAAAAATGAACCGAGGATATACCCGCGAATGGTACCTTGAGCGCATAGCAGCGATTCGGAGAATAATGCCAGACTGTGCGATTTCTACAGATATCATCAGCGGATTTTGTGGAGAAACAGAAGAACAACATTCAGATACACTTTCGCTTATGGCTGAAGTGAAATATGAAATGGCCTACATGTTTAAATATAGTGAGAGACCCAAAACTCTGGCAGAAAGAAAATATGAAGATGATGTGCCTGAAGACGTAAAAGGAAGACGGCTGCAGGAAATAATAGACGTGCAAATGCAAGGGGCAGCCTATAGAACAGTCCGTTTCGTGGGAATGACTACAAAAGTGCTCATCGAAGGAGTTTCCAAAAAATCGGATCAACACTATTATGGCAGAAACTCTCAAAACATGGTGGTTGTTTTTCCTGCAGGAGAAAAGTATAAACCCGGAGAATTTGTGAATGTGAAAATCAATGACTGCACTACTGTAACACTTTTAGGTGAAGTAGTCTATGAATATGAAAACGAAGCTCAAAGTGCATAAGGGGAATTTGAATAGGTATAAAAAACACTAGTAAAAAAAGCCTCATTTCAAGAACAAAAACTAAAAGGAAGTTCACAATACTTAGACGTCATGGACATTCAAAGTGTAAAACAACGATTCGACATAATAGGACATTCTACCCTCTTGAACAGGGCTATAGATATTGCGGTTCAAGTTGCTCCTACGAATATATCAGTGCTAATCACTGGCGAAAGTGGAGTTGGGAAGGAGAGTATTCCAAAAATAATACATGGTTACAGCGCCCGCAAACATGGGCCTTACATTGCAGTAAACTGTGGAGCAATACCTGAAGGAACAATTGACTCAGAATTATTTGGACACGAAAAAGGATCCTTCACCGGAGCCTCAGATTCGCGCAAAGGATATTTTGAGGAAGGAGACGGGGGTACCATTTTTCTGGATGAAGTAGCTGAACTTCCCTTGCAGACTCAGGTGCGATTGCTGCGAGTGTTGGAAACTGGAGAATACATTCGTGTAGGATCATCGAAAGTGAAAAAGACGAACGTTAGAGTAGTTGCCGCTACCAATGTAGATTTCAGCCAGGCGATTCGCAACGGCAAATTCCGTGAAGACTTATACTATCGTTTGAATCAGGTCCCGATTTACATGCCTCCACTGCGCGAAAGGCGGGAGGATATCATATTGCTGTTTAAAAAATTTGCTACTGATTTTGCAGAAAAATATAGAATGCCAGTGCTGCAAATTACCCTGGAAGCTGAGCGCGTTTTTATTAGTTATTCTTGGCCGGGAAACGTTCGACAACTCAAAAATATAACGGAGCAAATGAGTGTTTTGGAGCACGACAGAACCATTACTCCCGAAAAACTTGTATCGTACCTCCCGCACGAAAATTTTTCCTCGAAGCCGGCACTGCGGGCACAAGGAGGAGAACAACCGGACTGGAACGAAAGAGAAATACTTTATAAGGTTCTTTTTGAAATGAAGAACGATTTGAATGATTTGAAAAAACTTGTTCTCGGAATGATTCGCGAAGGAGGAAATTATATTCCAAGTCAGGAAAATGCAGCACTCATTAAAAAAGTTTTTTCCGCAGATTCCGATGACGATTCGTCCGATACCTTGGGTCATTCGCACCTCACGAGTATTATGCCCTATCAACCGCAGGCAAGCACGCTTCCGCAGGTTTCACCGCATTCGAATCATGAGGTAATAGAAGAAACGCTTTCACTTACTGACTCTGAAAAGGAGTTGATTAAACGCGCACTTTCAAAACACAAAAACAAACGTAAGTATGCGGCGGAAGAACTTGGAATATCGGAACGCACCCTTTACAGAAAAATAAAGGAATACAATCTCTAAAAATGAAAGTCGGTCTATTCATATTGATCAGTATGTCATGGATTTCATGTGGAATCTATTCGTTTCGTGGTGGCCAATACTCTGGGGCCAAAACTTTTTCTGTAGATTTCATTAAACCTCAAACAGCTTTGGCCACTCAGGTTTATGCTCAAAACTTGACTGAGGGACTGAAGGATTTACTCTTGGCGCAATCGCCCTTATCGCTGCAGGCCCGCGATGGCGATCTGCACTACGAAGGAAGCATCACGGAATACGTCATCACCCCGGTAGCTATTCAAGGAAATGAAACCGCAAGTTTGAATCGTCTTACCATAACTATAAAGGTGAAATACACGAACACAATAGAAAAGAACCTTAGTTTTGAGCGGAGCTTTTCGAAATACGCCGATTTTGAAGCTGACGCCGATTTATTTGCCGTTGAAGAAACGCTTTGGACACAAATTAATGATCAGCTTGCGCAAGAAATATATAATGCCAGTGTGGGAAATTGGTAAGGGGAAAATCAAAGTTGACCTACCGAATTACTAATAAAGATTAATGAATAAGGAGATATTATACGAAGCAATGTTGAGTCCCGCAAAACTCTCGGAAGTACCGAGAGAGGAGTTGGAGAAGGTTGCCCGTGAATACCCCTACTTCACGAGCGCTCAGGTATTGCTTGCGCGCAGTTATCGCCTTTCGGGCGACCATAGGTTTAGCGATCAATTGCAAACGGCTAGTCATTGTTCTGGGGACAGACTTTCGCTTTATCATCTTATGAAAGATGAGGGCGTGACAAGGGAACTTGAAATACAGATAGTTCCATTGGAGCAAGAGTCTGCGCCCGAAGAAATTCAACCCCAAACGATTCCAACTTTAGAAACAGTAGAACTGATCAATACCATTGAGCAGGAACCTTTAGAAACGTTCGAAAACACTATTGCTGTTGCCGCTAGAAATACAAAAACTGAAGTGGCCATAGAGCCGGAAGAGACAAAATTGATTGTTGAGATCGCAGTTGAAATTCCAGAAATAGTAGAGTCAATACCACCTCAGAGCAATAAATATGAGCGCGACATTTTGGAGGATTTTATTCTAGCACGAGCAGTTCACAGTAGCATTGAATTAGAAGTTGGTGAATCAGACGATGAACCGATCCAACAAAAGCAAACAGAGCCGCTAGCGGAGGAAGAAGAAGAAATTGAAGTGGATTCGTTTGCCAATTGGGTAGCGAAACGAGCTAAAGCAATTGGTTATCAAGATGATACGCTGAAAACACCTCATTTACCGCGATACGAAGATGCCAAAGGGGTAATGCAGCCGCCGTCAGATTCAAGAAAAAAAACACAGCAGCAATTAATCGACCGATTTATCCAAACGAGCCCTCGAATTACGCCTGGAAAATCGGAGGCATATGACCTTGAAAATGTAGCTAGGACAAGCATTACAGAAGATTTATCAGTAGTCTCTGAAACCATGGCCGTGCTATTAGCTTCACAGGGTAAAAAAGAGAAGGCCAGACGCGTTTACCGCAAACTGATGGAGCTACATCCTGAAAAAAGCGTTTACTTTGCCGCCCAATTAAAAAATCTGGATAAGTTTAAATAATTAAGGATATGGAAATTTTCATCATTGTTTTAATCGTTATCGTGAGTCTATTGCTCGGTTTGATCATACTCGTTCAGAACCCAAAAGGGGGTGGACTTGCAGTAGGTTTTCAAGGATCCTCCCAAGTGGGTGGCGTTCAGAAGACGACAGATTTTCTGGAAAAAGCTACTTGGTTTTTGGGCATTACCTTATTTGCTCTTTGCCTTTTGTCGACTGCATGGTTCTCACAAGGCCCGGTAGTTGAAGATGACGTGGCACCGGCTACACAGACTGAGCAAGGAGCTGAGGGGGCCGGTCAAGGCACTCAGAATCCATAAGAAAGTTTTAGAAAACCTCTAAGTTTGGACAATATACAAATGTCAGTGTGGCACTCACACTGACATTTTTTTTGTACGAAACTGACAAATTATTCCACTTCTGTCTCAATAGTTGGCATGGCACGGTAAATGACCGAGGGCAGACATTCAAATAAAGCAAGTTTAACCATTTAAATATTCAAACAAATGTCAGTCAACGTAAAACCAATTGCAGATCGCGTTCTTGTAGAGCCCACTGCGGCTGAACAAACCACTGCAAGCGGCATTATTATTCCTGATACCGCCAAAGAAAAACCACAAAGAGGTACCGTGGTGGCAGTAGGAATCGGAAAAAAAGATGAACCCATGACAGTAAAGGCCGGAGACAGCATTCTGTATGGCAAGTATTCTGGTACTGAAATTACTATCGAAGGCAAGGAGTATCTCATCATGCGTGAGTCAGACATCTTCGCGATCATTTAATAGGGAAAAGAATTCCCAAACAAATAAAAAGAAACAAACAACAATAAACAATGGCTAAAGAAATAACCTTCGACACAAGCGCCCGGGAGAAATTGAAGGCGGGAGTTGACGCAATGGCAAATGCCGTGAAAGTGACATTAGGTCCAAAAGGACGCAATGTTGTAATCGACAAAAAGTTCGGTGCGCCTCAGATAACAAAAGACGGAGTAACCGTAGCTAAAGAAATTGAATTATCAGACCCAATCGAAAACATGGGAGCGCAGATGTTGAAAGAAGTAGCTTCTAAAACAGCAGATATAGCTGGTGATGGAACTACAACAGCAACGGTACTCGCACAAGCCATAGTAACTTCGGGATTGAAGAACGTAGCCAGCGGTGCAAATCCAATGGATTTGAAGCGCGGTATCGACAAAGCAGTTGCTTCTATCGTATCAGAACTCAAGAAGATTTCTCAAACGGTAGGAAGCGATAATGCTAAAATTAAGCAAGTAGCCTCTATCTCAGCGAACAACGACGAGAACATCGGTTCTCTAATTGCAGATGCGATGCAGAAAGTAGGTACAGAGGGAGTTATAACGGTAGAAGAAGCAAAAGGAACTGAGACTGAAGTTAAGACTGTAGAAGGAATGCAGTTCGATCGCGGATACCTATCTCCATATTTCGTCACCAATGCTGAGGCCATGGAAGCAGAGTTGGAGAATGCCTTCATATTGATCTACGACAAGAAAATTTCGAGCATGAAAGAATTGCTCCCGATCTTGGAGAAGTCAGCTCAAACAGGTCGTCCACTTTTGATTATCGCTGAAGATGTAGATGGAGAAGCTCTAGCTACTTTGGTAGTAAACAAAATTCGCGGTTCGCTGAAAGTAGCATCTGTAAAAGCACCCGGATTTGGTGATCGTAGAAAAGCCATGTTACAAGACATCGCTATTCTCACAGGAGGACAAGTGATCAGCGAAGAAACCGGATTAAAGCTTGAAAACGCCACCCTAGAAGATTTGGGTCGTGCAGAAAAGATTACAATCGATAAAGACAATACTATTCTAGTAAACGGTTCAGGTTCGAAGGATGCTATAGTAGCGCGTATCTCGGAGATCAAATCTCAGATAGACAAAACCACTTCGGACTACGATCGTGAAAAATTGCAAGAGCGTTTGGCAAAGCTTGCTGGTGGAGTAGCCGTTCTATACATAGGAGCAGCTACCGAAGTAGAAATGAAAGAGAAGAAAGACCGTGTAGATGATGCTTTGCATGCCACACGCGCCGCAGTAGAAGAAGGAATAGTTCCCGGTGGCGGAGTAGCCCTCATTCGTGCCGGTAAAGCTTTAGAGAATCTAAAAGGTGCCAATGAAGACGAGCAAACAGGAATCTCAATCATTATTCGTTCTATTGAAGAACCACTTCGTCAGATCGTTGCCAATGCTGGTGGTGAAGGCGCTGTGATCGTGAATAAAGTTCGCGAAGGCAAAGACGATTTCGGATACAATGCACGCACGGGGGTATATGAGAACCTGATAGCAGCCGGAGTAATTGATCCAACGAAAGTTGTACGTGTAGCACTTGAGAATGCAGCGTCCATTGCCGGTATGATGCTTACTACGGAGTGTGTAATTTCCGACATCAAAGAAGAAGGCTCTGGAATGCCTCAAATGCCAGGTGGCGGAATGGGTGGAATGATGTAATCACAAAAAGGAATTAGATAAAAAAACCCCGTTCGAAAGAGCGGGGTTTTTTGTTGCTTCTATAAACCCAGAATCCGCATTGGAAAACTATTGCAGCACTAACCCCCCTTTGATATCAAGCACTTTCTCAATTTTTACTCTTGATGTATGAATATACACCATCAAATAATCCCGCATTGCACATTGGAAGCATCATGGGGTTAATGCGCTGCGGGATTCTCGAATCTACACGATGGAGCAAAGCAATAGTTCGACCTATGAATTCCGATATCTCCATCGCGTGATTCGGGATAATAGCAATTCTGCTTATTAAATAGTCCATGCTGCATTGCGCATTGGAAGTTTTTTTTGGGCAATGCGCTGCAGCATCTTGCATGAAGTGTTAAATGCCGTCCTAGTAGCTGTTAAGGGCCAATGAAGTGAAACGGAATTGGACTATTACAGATACATAAACCCAAATCAAGCGATAGAAAAATTGCACCCTTATTTTGCCGATGAATGCAGTATTCTATCGCTTAGATTTGAGAATCCCGCAAGCATTCTACAAAATTGCCCTCATGCGTAATGCGGGATAAACGGTATTAGCACTTCATCGCGAATCCCAAT
>Ga0209591_10000124_pt1 | contig 95959 bp, 82 predicted proteins | sample MAT01_FD_187207 | JGI IMG/M metagenome (GOLD analysis project Ga0209591, IMG submission 187207) | Freshwater microbial communities from Lake Fryxell liftoff mats and glacier meltwater in Antarctica - MAT-01 (SPAdes) (version 2) | ecosystem: Environmental > Aquatic > Freshwater > Ice > Liftoff...
TCCCTTGTACCTTCTATACGTCCAGTTCGCCCCATAAAAGGATAATTCTCAAGTTGACTGGCAGCAAGTTGAATCCTCAATATCACTTCCTGCGCTGCTTGTGGATTCTCTTTCAGGATGTAGCTATAGGCTTGTTCCAAATTACGAAGCGCACGACGTAGCCATTTAATCTGCATTGGTGAGTCTTGCAAAAGTCGCTTTTACTTCCTCATCACTGGCAAAGTCTCCAGCATCCGCCTCTGTAATCCCCTTTTGAATCTCCTCAATTTGCCACTGATACATCTCTAGATAAGCGGCTACTGCCTCATTAAGTACGTAGCTACGATCGCGGTTTATTCCGGCTGCGATCGCATCAAGTGCAGCTTTGCGATCGCTATCTATCCAAAACGTAATGTTTTCTTTGCTCATCATTGTGTCAAATCAAGCTGTCTTATAGAATATAGCACTGCGATATTCTATAAGGCAGCGCAAGCTAAATATCACATTCTCCTTTGGAGTTCGCAAATTTACAGAAAAGTTAGCACTTTAAATCCTCGAAGGTAAGTTTTACCTGTGTAGCTGCAAATTTAATTTAGTCAGGTGCAAAATGCGAGTATTATTTTGGGAATTATATCTATAGAAGTCTTAAGAGAGGAACCTTTATCACATGGTTAAATACGATTCTTCTATCATTCAGACACTAGTACATCAACTATATAGTAAAGCTAACTTCATCGTCATATTCGATGCAGTAATAGGACTTATTCTCGGATCTTTTATAGGTTATGGTACTCTTGCGGTTTATCGAAGTGCTGGAGGGGTTGGGCTTGTAATTGGTGCAATAATAGGTTTATTGATTGGTAATGAAATAGGTCTATCAAAAGCCCTTCTTTATAAATTTCAAGCTCAAATGCTGCTTACTCAAGTTGAGATTGAAAACAATACGCATAGACTAATTGAAATCAGTGCAACCACAAGTGACATGATTGAAGTAGTTCAGGATATGTGCGATACCTACAAAGAAAATACTGCACATGAAAATAGCCTACGTTGGTTGGCAAGCTTTTTTGAAGGATTTTGGAAGAGCGATCGCGCCTGTGGGAGGCTAAAACTTCAATGCAATGGACAAGCGATATCTACGACGGGCTACGCCTACGCACTGGACTTGACGCTAAAATATTAGTCGCAATCTTGTGGAGATGATTGGCAATGAAAATTAAAGCAGTTATCTGGCAAGAAGATGGTGTATGGTGTGGTTCTGTACCAGCCCTACCAGGATGTCACACTTGGGGAGACAGCTACGAACATCTATTAGAGATGCTGCAAGATGCAATTCAAGGTTGGTTGGAAGTTAGACTTACCGAAGAAGATTTGGACTAAAAGCGATCGCTGATCACTGTAGATTGATTTGACATGAGGAAACCCAGCAATTTATATATTTTTAGCAACTACTCTATTTGTGCGTAGATGCTTTCTAGCAGCTTGCCCCTGGCATCACAATTGTTAGGATGAAAAGCAGGAGGATTAATTATGTCCAATAAAGCCCAAGAGATATACAGCCAAGTTGTTTGTAACTTGTCACCGACTGAGCAGCTACACTTGGCAACCCTGATTCTGAATGAGCTAGTCCAGCAAAACTTGTCCATCATCGACCAAAGTGATACTTGGACAGAGCAAGATCAGGTTGATTTAGCATCTTTCTCCTCACAGTACGCAGTCTCAATTTTCCCTGAAAGTGAGGAGACAGCTTAGTGACATTCAATCCCGGTGATGTAGTCACAGTTAATTTTCCTGGTGTTACTGGTATTAAACGTCGTCCTGCTGTAGTTCTGTCATCCGCCAGTTATCACGCAACCCGTCCCGATGTGATCATCGGACTGATCACTACTCAGACAACTGCCCTTGGAATTACTGACTATGCACTTCACGATTGGGCAGCAGCAGGATTGCGAGTTGCATCTATTTTCAGAAGTTTCATAGTCACCCTACCACCCTCTGCCAATTTGGTTTTGATTGGTCACTTGTCAGAACTTGATTGGAAAGGTGTTTGTGCGTGTGTCAAAATAGCTCTAGCTGAGTTAGATGCTTCCAAAACATCACCGGATACATCATCTGCCTCATAGCAATTTATCTATTTTTGGCAACTACAGTACCTGTGCGATCGCGTTTAACATGAGCGGTTTTGCCAAATCTGATTGTAGGAAACTTATCGATAATTAAGGATGTATACAAAGGCTAAATGATTGTGGATTAAGGTATTCACATGAATGTAACGAAAATCAGCCTCTTGGATAAATATGACTAATGTTAGCGATGTCTACGACGGGCTACGCCTACGCACTGATTTTGATAGCCCTTGGAAAGAAATTCTAGAAGTCTATTTTCCCCAAGCAATGCATTTCTTTTTTCCAGAAACTTCTGCATTAATTGATTGGGAACGTCCCTACGAATTTCTCGATAAAGAATTTCAACAAATAGCTCGTGAAGCCGAACAGGGTAAGCGATATGCTGATCAATTAGTCAAAGTTTGGCAAACCCAAGGGGAAGAACTTTGGTTATTAGTCCATGTTGAAATTCAGGCACAAAAAGAAGATAACTTTTCCAAGCGGATGTTTACCTACAATTTTCGCATATTTGACCGCTTTGATCAACCAGCAACAAGCCTTGCAATTCTCTGCGATTCAAACCGCCAATGGCGACCAAGCAATTATAGTTACAATTATCCCAATACTCGCTTAAATTTTGAATTTGGTAGTGTTAAACTTTTGGATTATGAAAATCGCTTTCACGAGTTAGAAAATAGTGATAATCCATTTGCAACTATCGTCATGGCGCATTTGAAAACGCAGCAGACACGCTCATCACCTGAACAACGCAAAGTATGGAAATTTAGCTTAATTCGCAGACTCTATGATTTGGGTTTAGAAGAGCAGGATATTCGTAATCTGTATCGATTTATCGATTGGGTTATGATATTACCAAAAGCATTGGAAAATCAGTTTTGGGAAGAGTTTAAACAATTTGAGCAGGAGCGGACTATGAGATATGTAACTACAGGTGAGCGCATCGGCTACGAGCGCGGAAAACAAGAAGGTGAACAAAAAGGTCAACAACGGCTTATTTTAAGGTTACTACAAAGACGAGTGGGAGAATTATCACCAGAATTGCAAGAGCGCATCAAATCTCTTTCTTTAAATCAATTAGAAACCCTTGGCGAAGCTTTGTTAGATTTTACTACTATGGAAGATTTACTTCACTGGCTGCAAACAAATCAATCAGCTTAAAATCTATTCTTATGAAAATTGTCAAAAATACATCTACTCACTTATCCCATATAGTATTTTGTGACTCAGTTCAATGAGTTTTTTTACTTTACGGAATCAAAAGTTGCGAGTGAGTAACAAAAAGGGCAGGTACAAAACCCGCCCTAAAAATAATGTTAATTTAAACTAGCGATCGCAACTTAATTAGCGATTTCTGGCGCACTCAAAGAAACCTTTATTGCTTCTTCTTTTTGCTGTGCTAATGTCGGCACAGAATCACGCAATCTTTCAGTCAATTGTACAGTTGTAGCGTCATACATTTGAGTCAGCAACTTTGGATAGAAACCAATACCAATAATTGGCACTAACAAGCAAGCAATGATAAATACTTCGCGGGGTTCGGCATCTATCAAAGCTTGGTGAGAAACTAATTCCTTGTTCTCTTCTCCATAGAAAATTTCCCGCAACATCGACAGTAGATAAATCGGAGTTAAAATTACTCCCACTGCCATCAAGAACACCACAATGACTTTGAAGGTAGAGCTATAAGCATCGCTAGTAGCAAAACCCACAAATATCATTAATTCTGCCACAAAACCGCTCATTCCTGGCAATGCCAAAGAAGCCATTGAACAGGTAGTAAACATGGCGAAAATCTTCGGCATTCTCTTACCGACACCGCCCATTTCATCCAACATTAAGGTGTGGGTGCGGTCATAAGTTGCGCCTACAAGGAAGAACAAACTCGCCCCAATTAAACCGTGAGAAACCATTTGCAACACTGCGCCACTCAATCCCAAATCGGTGAAGGAGGCAATACCAATGAGGACAAAGCCCATGTGAGAAATTGAGGAGTAGGCAATTTTTCGCTTGAGGTTCCTCTGGGCAAAGGATGTCAAGGCTGCGTAGATGATGTTAACTACCCCCAAAACCACCAATACTGGTGCAAAAAAAGCGTGAGCATCGGGAAGCATTTGGGCATTCATCCGAATTAAGGCGTAACCGCCCATTTTCAGGAGAATACCTGCCAATAACATATGCACCGGGGCTGTAGCTTCACCGTGGGCATCAGGTAGCCAGGTGTGCAAAGGAATAATCGGCAACTTGACGGCGTAGGCAATCAGGAAGCCAGCATAAAGTGCAAGTTGGAAATTGAGGGCGATGTCTTTGAGAGCGAGCGATCGCATATCAAACGTCACCGTATCGCCGTAAAATCCCATTGTCAGGGCAGACAGCAAAATAAACAGTGACCCGCCAGCAGTGTATAAAATAAATTTGGTCGCTGCATATTGCCGCCTTTTACCTCCCCAAATCGACAGTAGGAAGTATATCGGTACTAGTTCCAGTTCCCACACCAGGAAAAATAACAGCATATCCTGGACGGCGAACACGGCAATCTGACCGCCATACATCGCCAAAATCAAGAAGTAAAATAGCTTGGGCTTGAAGGTAATAGGCCAAGCTGCTAAAATCGCCAGCGTGCTAATGAATCCAGTCAAAATAATTAGGGGCATAGACAAGCCATCTGCCCCTACCGACCAATTCAAACCCAATTGTGGTACCCAGGGGTAACTCTCCACCAACTGTAAATCTGGATTGGAGAAATCATACCCAGTATAAAAAGCATAAACAATTAGTGCAAAATCGATCAGCCCTACAATCAGGGAATACCAGCGCACTGTTTTGCCGTCTTTATCCGGGATGATGGGAAGCAGTAGCGACGCTGCTATCGGCAACAGAATAATCGTCGTCAACCACGGAAAATTAGCTATATTCATCACAATTCGTCTGCTATCAAAATCATGTTTGGCAAAAAGTCACTAGTTATTAAGTAACAGCTTTTTGGGGATTTCGTCTTCCTCGTTAGGTTGATTTAATTAAATTGGCAATCCCCCTTTCTTCTGGTGGGAGTCTCTTTTGACACTTGGGGGTGTGGTATGTGGCTTGTGATACTCCCAGTCAAGTCTAAAATTTACCCTAAAATTACAGTTTAGTGGTGCGATCGCGTAGCCCCCCTGCATTGCTCAAAATACACGATGCTGTTTGGTGGTTGTTGAAAAAAGCCTGACAGGAGAAATAACCATAATGATAATCGCACAAATTGCAAGTCAGATTCGTTATGTCACCAACGCAGATGGAGAAACAACAGATGTACTCGTCCCTGTAGAACTTTGGCAACAGCTTATAAGTTCCATAAATTCTGATAACGTCAGTGGTTTAGCTTGGATTGATGAACAAGAGCCAAAATCACAAATATTAGCCGATTTACAAGAGTCTGTGCGACAAGCAGCAGTAGGACAAACTTTCCCAGTTTCAGAGCTTTGGGACGATATCGAAGCCTAGATTTATGGCAGAAGTTCGTTTTACACCTCCCTTTAAACGCCGTCTCAAAACTCTGACTAAACAATGTCTGTACCATCAGCTTTCTGATTGGTATTGGCAAAAGTATATCCTTGCTGAGAAGTATATCAAAAGATGCCGGTCTGACTGAGGAAGATTTAGATTAATTTCATCAAATATCAGAATCAGGATGTATGGCTAATGCCACGCTACGCGAACAGGATTAAAAGACTAATCGGATTTTTGTGCTTATTCAAGGGGATAGGAAGTCAATATTCGCTTTGGCAAAATTAAGAATTTCGATAGTTCTTTGAATAATCTGATCGGCATCAGCTTGCGTAATATTAGGATCAGTATTATAGTCACCGCGTAAACGAGTTCTTTCTGCATCAATTAAATAACGATGAAATTCACGAGGGACTCGTTGTGGACGCGCAAATCTTTCTCCAAAAGCAGCAATTACGGCTGAATGTTTAGAGTAAGCAAGTCCTTCCCCTTCTAAAAAAGCGGTAGCAACATAAAACATCGCGTAATAGCCACGAGATGCTGCAAATTCCGCAAAACCTTTTTGGTTGAGTTCTTGTGCTGCTTGCAAACTTCTTTCCGCTTTTTCTAGGAGTCTTTGTTGTTCACGGGTCATATTAATAACCCATCTTGTCTGACATTACGAAAGAAGCCACTATTATAATTTTCTAGTTGTTCGCTGGTAGCAAAACCACAACTAATTAAAACGTTATATTCTAAACATAAATCAGCAATACTTTGACTTATTTTTTCACTTTCTTGAGAATAGTTAAAAACATCTTTCAATACAATTAAAATATCAATATCTGAGTCTGGTTGTGCTGTTCCTCTGGCTTGTGAACCAAATAAAATTAGTTTGTCTAATTGTTCTCCATAGAGTTGTTTTAAATTTTCGCTTATCTGTGGCAAAACTGTTGAAATTGGTTGATTTAGCATAATTTTAAATAAACAATTACTTTGTTTTATGTCTATATTAACTCAAAAGCGATGTCTTCTCTGCGTACCCCTCCGGGGAAGCAAGCTACGCGCAGGGTGTCGCAGACAGACACTCTGCGCGATCGCAGTTATCACTAAAAATACACGATCCTGTTTAGTGGTTCTAGAGAAAGTGGAGCAAAAATTTCAATTTATCATATTTTCATATAATGTACTGATATTCCTCTTTCGACAACACGGAAGTCAACTTCCATAACTTGTCTTTGCTTTTTAATAGAGAAAGCGCGATCGCATATCATTTATTTACTATGTAGTCTGTCTCCCATAGCCATAACTTCATGCCTTTCTCCGATTTCACTAACCCTTACCAAAATCCGGCTGACATACCACAGAAGTATCGCCAGTATATAAATTTACAGAAGTTATTTAAAACTGATGGTTCTTATGTGCGTCCAGCAGAAGATCCTGTGACGATGTGGGCGCTTGAGATTTTAGTAGAAAAGTACGGTGTTCCAATAGAGGCAATGGAACTGGAACTAAATGCAGATTTTGCCGAGGGAACTTATCAAGGTGGGCGACGCTATCAAGGACGCGCAGACGTTGTAGTTTATGATGACCGTTATGCTGATTCTGTAGGTAATTTAGATATAGCCTTCATTATGGTGGAGGCTATGGAACCAAATAAAAAAGTTGGTGGGACTGAAGGGGAGGGTTGGGTTGAGCATCTCAATCGACTTAATGCTTACATGAGTGCTTCACCTTCTGCCCGTTATGCAATTTTAACCAATGGCCACCACACAGATATCTATCGTCGTGACCTTGACTATCCAAGAAAGTTAGAAATAATTGGTGATTTACCCAAGTATGAAAGTGCGCGTGAGGCAGCAGAACACAGCCCTTATAAAGTTGTCTTAAATGCAAATGAGCCGGATGGGATTCAAACTGGACTCATACCATTAACCCGTGATAAGTTTCGTGAGGTTTTGGGAGATACGCGTTCTGGTTGTCACTCTATTCTGAGAGATAACGAGGGTTTGCAGCCACAAGAAGCCGTTGATGCAATGGTTAAATTCTTGTTTGCTAAGTGGTATGACGAACAGGCAACAATTGACTTGGTAAAGCAAACAGGTGAATCACGGGCTTATGTGTTTAGTGTTAGTAATGAAACTGACCCAGAACGTCTATTAGTTCAAGTCAGAGACACTTTTGAAAAAGCGAAGCAGTGGGAAAGAGAAACACTAGCGAAAAAATTTGGTGCTGATTTGAATGCGCGTTTGGCATTTAATGAGGCTGATGTGCTGCAATTCAAACCTCACACGACAATGGAAATCGTCAAGCGTTTACAGCCTTGGAGTTTGCGAAAATCTTCAGCAGATGTGAAAGGTGGGGTGTTTGAGGATTTTTTGAGTAAGACTTTCCGGGATGATTTGGGGCAATATTTCACACCTACACCTGTAATTAATTTAATGGTGGGAATCTTGCAACCAACAGTAAATGATTATGTTGGTGATCCGGCTTGCGGTTCAGCGCGGATGTTGACCCACGTTTTGGATTATGTGCGTAAGCAGGAGTATGCAAAAGCGATCGCAAATAATGGTGGTAGTGCTGAAGGGATTAATCCTGAAGAACCAACGCAAGAGTTTATCAAGTTTCGAGATAATCATTTATTTGGTGCTGAATATTCTCGAAATGTGATGCACGTAGCGCGAGTTAATACTTTAATGAATGGCGCACAATATGCTGATTTAAAAGTAATGGATTCGCTGGAGCGATTGGGTAGCATTACAGGAGGAATTACAGAGGGGCTTCCAGAACATCCTGGTTTTTATCTTTGATATTGAATCTCTTCAAGACATTGATATTGATAAACTCAATGACTTAATTGAAGAAGATGCAAAAAATTATTTTGGTGAATTAACCCTTGTATATAGTTCATGCGGACGTTCTCGTAATTTAGCGAGTTTCCCTTTATTCTTAGATTTAGAAAATGTTATTAGAGAATTAATTATCAAAGTAATGATTTCTTGCTATGGTACTAAGTGGTGGGATCAAGCAGGTATTAATAATGACTTATTGAGAAAAGCAAGTAAGTTCAAAAAAAATGAAAATAAAAATTCATTACATGATAGTTTTGAATTACATCCAATTTTTTATTTAGATTTTACAGACTTACAACAAATTATAGAGGATGAAGATGCAAAATATATAAATCATGAGAATGCACCACATATAAACAATAAGCCTTTTGAAAGGCTATTTGAAAATTATGACAAAGTAAATGTCATAGGAAAAATTGGTGAAGCTCGTGAATTGCGGAATCGGGTAATGCATGGCAAGTATTTAACTGAAGGAAATTTACAGACTATTCGGGTTATTTGTAGTCAATTGCATCGGTTTCTTGTACAGCGAGGCCATGTGGGAGATTTCCATCACAGAAAACTAATCACCAAGTAATTTTAGAGTAATCAAGTGATAAAAAAGATAGCTTTTATAAAGTGAAAAAAGTGTGGATAAAATGATATTGGGAGAGGAAGATGTCACATGAAGGAGGGCAGCAAGTACCAGCCACTCCTTGAATTTTTGCGTGGCAATGAGCAAAATGAAATAACTTTATCATTTACTGAAATTGAAACTTTAATAAATGATGTTTTGCCTAAATCAGCAAGAAATAAACGGGCATGGTGGAGTAATCGCAGCAAAGGCGCATTACAAGCTTCAGCCTGGATAGAAGCAGGATATCGCGTTGAAGAAGTTGATTTTGATAAACAGCAAATAAAATTTTATAAACCTCCTAATAACTTTCAAGTTCAGGTTAAAGGTGACACTGTACTGTGGAATGGCGAATTAATCAAAGCACTGCGTCTTCACATGGGTTTAACACAGGCAGAGTTTGCAGAAAGGCTGGGAGTCTATCAGCAAACAGTTAGCCAATGGGAAAACAACGCCTATCAGCCAACTCTCGCTACATCGAAATATCTAACTTTAGTTGCTGATCAGGCTGGATTCAAATACATAGATAGAGGTTAAAAGTCAAAAGAATTTTTGGCTCTGTCTGTTGACATTTTACAATGTAAGTTTTATTTTTGTCAATATACAATCTACATTGTAAAATGAATAAGAAAAACCAGGCGACCTCTGCCCAACCTGCGCCAAACAACAACTTGCACACCTTGGACACTGGCAAGATAACAGAAATCAAAAATTCCCTGAAGAACTTCTATCACTGCGGTTGTTCAAGTGCCGGATGTGGCTATGGCTAGTTGTCCCAGAACTTCACGATCGCAACGCAACCCAGCTTTTACCGCAAAAGCCATGAGATGAGAGTGTTTAGAAGCGATGAAAACACACTCACACTTACAGCAACCCAGCAACAAAATTACAAATATTGTCAGATTTCCGAGGCTTCCTGCTGGCTCTTGGCTCCCTAACAAAAGGAGACATTCACCATGATAAAACCAGTTATTGCCCAAAATCATCCTTGGGTCATAGTAAAAACTGTAGTGATTACCCAATCTCACACCGTCGCCCGTTTTGCTAACCGCCAAGATGCAGACGACCATTTAAGATTTTTGCGTCGAACTATTCCCAATGGAGGTTTTGAGATTATGTTTGAATCGCCTGATGTAAAAGAAGACTTGAATATTTAACAAAATTTAGGGGGTTTAAATCCCCTACTAATTGCTCCTGAATTTTATTCTTGTCATTGTAAAGATGCGCGAAGTAAAGATGCGCGAACTCGTCGAAACACATCTTCAGCAGGAATACCAGTAATTTGATTGGCGTTCATACCTGCATCACGCTTCTCAGCCCCTTCAGTCCAACTAGCTGCAATTTCTTGATCTATTTCACTTTCTTGACCCAATCGTTTAAGTAATCGTGCCATCATGAGACTTCAAGTTCTGCAACTCTACGAATATTTTGGATATTTCCACTTGTTAATTCACTGTAAATATCAAGTAGATTTTCTCTTAGCTCCTCTTCTGTTTCACCCTGAGTCCAATAGTCAGGATATTCTTCGAGATAACCTAACCACATATCATCATCTTGCCAGTAAATGTATTTCTTCTTTGTCATGTGCCTATTCGCTGCCTTTTTCTAAACTATCGAATTACTGAACTATCCGCCAAAAAAAAGAGTCTAAATTAGACTCTTAAAAAAACTTAGGGGCGGACAGCAGCCCACCCCGATTAAAATCAGGTAACACCAAAGACAATCACTAAGCCCAAAACAGCCCCAAACACAATCAAGGCATAGAATTGAGCGCGACCGTTTTCTAGGTACTTCAGACCTTCACCGCTAACAAGGGTAAAAAAGCCTGTGAGGTTAACAGCACCATCGACAACGCGGAAGTCAACTTCCATAACTTGTCTAGCTAGGCGACGCAAGCCGACAACAAAAACCCGATGGTAAATGTCATCAAAGTACCACTTGTTGAGGGATAACTCGTAAAGTGGTTTGATTTTAGCAGCGATCGCAGCCGGGTCAATTTTACCTCGCAAATACATCAGCGAAGCCAAGGTAATCGCAATCAAAGAAATTCCCACTGAGGCACCCGCCATAATGTAGAATTCCGTCGGATTGAACTCGGCAGCCTTTTCTAGAACTTCGGTGAGAGTTTCGCTAGGAGGAAAGATAAACTCTTCAAAATAATTGGCGTAGGGAGTTCCTAGCAAACCAATCAAAATCGAAGGTACTGCTAACAGTGCCAAGGGCAGAGTCATTGTCCACGGCGACTCATGAGGAGAATCGCTATGATGCCCGTGGGAGTCATGGGAATCATGGTGTTCACCAGTGGCAGCCAATTCTCCTTTTTTCATTGCCCCAGGCCCAAAATTCGGGACTGGTTCTTCTGACTCTAATTCCAGGACGATTGTCGCCGCCGCCTTCTTGAGTTTTTGCTTGATTTTTTCGTCATTACCCCGGAATTCGCCTTCAAATGTCGAGAAATACATCCTAAACATATAGAAAGCCGTAATACCGGCAGTTAGCCAGCCAATCAACCAGAGAAATGGGTTAACCTCAAAAGCCTTCCCTAGAATTTCATCTTTTGACCAGAAGCCAGCAAAGGGCGGAATACCAGAAATTGCCAAGCAACCAATCAAGAAGGTAATTGCCGTGATGGGCATATACTTTCGTAGACTCCCCATCAAGCGCATATCTTGCGCTAAGGCGGGATCGTGTCCAACAACACCTTCCATGCCGTGAATTACTGAACCTGAACCCAAGAACAGCATCGCTTTGAAATAAGCGTGGGTCATCAGGTGAAATAGTCCAGCACTGTAAGCACCGATTCCCATTGCCATCACCATGTAACCAAGTTGGGAAATGGTGGAGTAAGCCAAGCCCTTCTTAATATCGTTTTGGGTAATGGCAATGCTTGCCCCCAAAAACGCCGTAAACGCCCCAGTAAAGGCAATGACGTTCATTGCTGCTGGAACGTGTTCAAATACTGGGTACATCCGGGCAATCAGGAAAACACCCGCTGCCACCATTGTTGCTGCATGGATTAAGGCAGAAATTGGGGTGGGGCCTTCCATCGCATCTGGTAGCCAGACGTGGAGGGGGAATTGGGCAGATTTCGCCACTGGCCCTAAGAAAATTAAAATCGCAAACAGGACAGCGAGAAAATTGCTGATAGAGCCTGATTGCACGAGTTGGGCGAGGCGATCGCCCATGACATCAAATTCAAAGCTTCCTGTTGCCCAGTACAGCCCCAAAATGCCGAGTAACAGACCAAAGTCACCCACGCGGTTGGTCACAAATGCTTTTTGAGCGGCATCTGCTGCTGACTTGCGATCGTACCAAAAACCGACCAGCAAGTAGGAACACATTCCGACCAGTTCCCAGAATATATAGATCTGTACTATGTTCGGGCTGAGTATCAGACCTAACATTGAAGAGCCAAACAAACTGAGATAAGCATAAAACCGCACGTAACCTGGATCGTGAGCCATGTAGCCATCGGTGTAAACCATGACTAAGAAGGCTACTGTTGTCACAATCACCAGCATTAGGGCTGTCAGGTGGTCAATAGTGTAGCCCATGTTCAGATGAAAATTACCTGCTGCCGCCCACTCCAAGGTATACAGATAAGTCGCGTGTCCTTGAATTTGACTCCATAGCAAGGCAAACGACAGCCCCATAGCTGCTCCCATTAGAGAGATAATCACCACAGCGTTAAGCTGCCGTAGGCGGTTTGTCACCTGATTGAACGAGATTAACCCTAGACCGACCAGCATTGCCCCAAAAAGAGGTAACACCGGAATCAGCCAAGCATACTGATAGATTGCTTCCATCACTGACGCCTACTTTTAGAATTCTTAACTAGCGTGTCGAAACTGTTAATAATTGTGACACACACCCTTTAAGTTAAAATAACCCACTCAAAGGTTATTGAGTGGGGTATTAAGCATGGTTTTAGATTTGGGCATGGGGCATTGGGCGAAACAGTGCTGAGTGCTGAGTTAAGAGTGCTGAGTAAAGAAGTGAGATTCCCCTCCCCACTCAGGACTCAAGGACTCATCACTCTCTTCAGGCTGACCAACACTCTAAGTCCACTGTTTTTGAACTTTTGTAGATTTTGGGGTAACTGCTGTAACTGGCTTTAATCTCTTCTAAAGCTAGATGTAAATCTTCTCTGCCGCGAAAGCTTTCCAAGCGATGCCGAATATTGCCATTTTCAATCAATATTAAAGTGGGCAGTGACTTTAGTCTATAAGTAGTAGACAGTTTAAAATTTTGATCGGCATTAACCCCAACTAATTTAATTTCTTCCCCGCATTGGGCTTGAAATTGCAACAATAGTGGATGGATAACCCGACACAACCCACACCAAGGGGCTTCAAAATTAACTAAAACAGGAATTGGAGATTCTAAAACTTCTTGAGTAAATGTCTGCTCACTAACCGACAACACCATAACGATGACGCCTCTTGGATTATAGGGTTTTTTATATCAAACTAGCTATCAGCATTGAAGTGAAGGATTGGCAAGCTAGTAACTGCCTATAGATGCTTTCAGGAGAAAAATCTTAGGACACAGAATAATTAGGCAAAAAATCAGCGCATTGATGTGTCTCTGACAAAAAAGCCAGCGCGACTTTGACGATGGCTTTTTTGGATGTTTAACTCCTGATTGCCGTGGCTGTCTGGAAATTTAACTGAATTTGCCATTTATTGCCAATTAAAGACAACTGACCAACAACTACCAATACAAAATCTTAGGCTAACTGAAGGCACCTCATTCATAGATGTTTAAAATAATCCTACATTGATTCGGGGCAATTGATAAGCTGAAATTTTCAATTTGGATTTTCTGCTGACATTGGGGATCGCTTAAGATTACCATGTTATCCTACTAGTTGCTTCGATTAACAGAGGGTGCGATCGCCAAAGTAAAGCCACAAAAATAGCAACCCCTAAATAGGCAGGGCGGAGAAATTCCTGCCATTTGAGAGATTGACGTCCGTCAATAATTGCTTTAAAAGGAATAATTGAAGTCCGCTGTTTAGCAATTTCAAAGGCTTCCCCATAGCGATCGCTCAGGCGGCGATCGCCGTGCCAAACCCCAAATAAGTGATGCAACACCAACCCAATGGAAGTCACAAGGGTAAAGGTAGTACCTAACCACAGAGTATGAGCAATACACCAAATTATTTGTCCCACCATCTGGGGGTGACGGGTAATCCGAATAATTCCGGTTTCGTAGAGATTAACTTGAGGCTTCTGAATGGCAGCAATTTCTAGTAGATTGAAGGTAGCAGGATATAAAAACAAAAACGAGATCGCTGACAACACCCAAACAAATTCTCGCACTCCTAGCACTCCTTGTACCTGCCAAAGTTGCAAACCGTCATAGCGGTGTCCAAAAAAGTAAATAATTAAGATTGCAGCCAACGGTAGGCTGATTAATGCAAAAACAACGCGGTAAAGCCTTGCGCCAATGTATTTTTCTGCCCAAGGGCGCAAAGCAGCGCCTCCACTATGAGCGATCGCAAAAGCTATTTGTAGCCCCAGTATGACAAAATGACTGGGTGTCAACCAAGAAATCGGCAGCATATACACGGGTGAAGTAATTTAAAGAAAACTCAATTCAGTACAACCAATACCACAAAGTATTCACAAGGGGACTTTAGTCAAGATGTTGTGCTACTGTCTTTTTCGAGTCAAGCCTTCAAGTTTAAGATGCAACAAATCACGCCCGGCTGATTGCTGCCTAACCTGATTTGTTGTGTGCATCCGCTCCTTTCCAAGTTTGTGGGTTGAGCCTTATGTCTGACCTTCCTTTCACTTTAGATCAATTACGTATCCTCAAAGCGATCGCCCAAGAAGGAAGCTTCAAGCGTGCCGCCGATAGTCTTTACGTCTCCCAACCTGCCGTGAGCTTGCAAGTCCAAAATCTCGAACGGCAGCTCGATGTCCCCTTATTCGACCGTGGAGGACGACGCGCCCAATTAACCGAAGCAGGGCATCTACTTCTAAGCTACGGAGAAAAAATCCTCAGTCTGTGTCAGGAAACCTGCCGCGCCATCGAGGATTTACAAAATCTCCAAGGCGGTACTTTGATTGTCGGTGCTTCTCAAACTACCGGCACTTATCTTTTGCCCAGAATGATCGGGATGTTCCGACAAAAATATCCCGATGTGGCTGTGCAATTACACGTCCACTCTACCAGGCGGACTGCTTGGAGTGTGGCTAACGGACAAGTTGATCTAGCGATTATCGGCGGTGAAATTCCTGGTGAACTTTCAGAATCTTTGCAAGTTATTCCTTACGCTGAAGACGAACTGGCGCTGATTATACCGGTTTTTCATCCCTTTGCCAAACTTGAAAAAATCCAAAAAGAAGATTTATATAAATTACAATTCATTGCTTTAGATTCCCAATCGACTATCCGCAAAGTAATTGACCAAGTGCTATCACGTTGTGAGATTGATACTAGGCGTTTTAGAGTTGAAATGGAACTCAATTCCATTGAAGCAATTAAAAATGCTGTGCAATCTGGTTTGGGGGCTGCCTTTGTCTCCACTAGCGCGATCGCTAAAGAGTTACAAATGGGCGTTCTGCACTGTGCCAACATTGAAGGTGTGGTCGTCAAACGCACACTGTGGCTGATTTTTAATCCCAATCGCTATAGATCCAAGGCCGCAGAAGCTTTTAGTCGAGAAATTTTGCCCGAGTTTGCTAACCCGGGATGGAATCAAGATGTGTTATTATTGGCACAAAAAAACATAGTGGTAACTACATTGGATGCAGCAACACCCACCTCCTCCGGCGAAGGCTAAAATTTGGTCATTAGTCCTTTGTCACTTGTCTTTTGTTTTTTTGTAAATGACTAATGACTAATCACGAAAATGGAAGTTTACTGTACTCGCCCACGTTGCCCACGTCCACAAAACTATTTTGCAGATTTAGATGATATTACAACGCTGAAAACAACGCAGCAAAAGTACTGTACTACCTGTGGTATGCCACTAATGCTAGATGGTCGATATGTGACAACGAAGCTGCTAGGAAGAGGGGGATTTGGAGCAGCGTTTTTGGCACGCGATCGCCGAATTCCCGGAATGCGTCAATGCGTAGTTAAGCAGTTTCAACCAGCAGGAAATTTAACCTCAAATCAACTGCAACAAGCACAGCTAATGTTTGAGAGAGAGGCAGAAGTTTTATCACAGCTTGGTAACGACCACGAACAAATCCCTGACTTGTTTGCCTTTTTTCCAGTAATAGTTAATAGCTTGCAACCAGGACAGCAAGACCAATTTTTTTACTTGGTACAAGAATACATTGATGGGCAAAACTTGGAGGAAGAATTAGTTCAACAAGGTAAATTTTCTGAACAACAAGTATTAGAGGTGTTGCAAGAAATCCTGAAAGTGCTAAAGTTTGTTCATGAGAGAAGCATTATCCACAGAGACATCAAACCCTCTAACATCATGCGCCGTCGTGATGGGAAACTTTTTCTACTAGATTTTGGCGCAGTTAAGCAAGTAACAAAGGCTGTACCTGGTTCTGCGACTTCTTCCACCGGAATTTATTCTATGGGATTTGCGCCACCTGAGCAGATGACTGGGGGGCAAGTATTCCCATCTACAGATTTATACGCCTTGGCTGTAACTCTGATTACCTTGTTGACAGATCAGGAAGCAGTTAAACTATTTGATGCCTATAGCAACCAGTGGAAATGGCGATCGCAGGTGAGTATCACCCCTATCCTTGCTGATATTTTAGAGAAGATGCTGCTACCTGCTGCTAATCAACGTTTTCAATCAGCCCAAGAGGTTCTAGATGCACTTAACCCACAGCCTCTACCACAAGTTAATTCGCCCCCTGTAACATCCCCGCCACAACCACCCAAAGCTTCTAGTCCCGTCGTCCCCCGCCGTCCACCAACTCAACGAGCGTTTTCTATAGTGGAATTATTGGGTGGGGCGGCATTTAGTGGGTTTGAAGGAGCATTGATCGCGATCGCCCTCTTCAGTCTAGTAAAATCACCAATAATTACTTTGACTACTTCTGCCCTGATTTTAGGTATACTAATTTTTGCCCAAACTAGGCGGTGGATTGAAAAGTTTGATTTATTAATTATTCCGACAATTACTTTTGCGATTATTTTTTTTCTCCCCTTTTTACGGGGAAGTCTAACCATACAGGCGGTAGTTATTTTAGCAGTTACAGCGGGCTTAATAGCCATTTCAGTCACAGCTGTATTTCGACTAATTCATAAATTATTATCTCTCATACTTTAAAAAACTCCTGGTGCTAATAGCCACCTATGTCTCAGAAAAACGAAACACTTAGTCTTCTCTTAGCTGCTGTCATCACCATTGGTTTAATTTCTGGTGGCTTATGGTTTTTTAGGGGACAGTGGGCGCAAATAAGTGGAACTGCTCCTAAACCTTCGGGGACTGGTAACGCAGGTAATCCCATAAACCAGTCGTTCAACAAATGTAACGTGGCAAATCTCCCAGAAGGGACATTCAACTATGGTGGTAGCACAACCTGGGCACCTATCCGTAGAGACGTAGACTCTGTATTGCAAAGCCTTTGCCCTCGGTTTATTTTACGCTACACTCAACCTCCGTTAGGTAAACCAGGATCTGGAACTGGCATTCAGATGTTGATAGCCAATCAACTAGCTTTTTCTCAATCTTCTCGCTCAGTCAAAGCAGAAGAAAATGCCGAAGCTAAACAAAAAGGATTTAGTTTGAAAGAAATTCCAGTGGCAATTGATGGAATTGCGATCGCAGTTAACCACAATCTCAACATCCCTGGTTTAACTGTTGCCCAACTCAAAGACATCTACACGGGCAAAATTACTAATTGGCAAAATGTGGGTGGGCCAAATTTACCAATTACAGTCTATTCTCGCAGCAAAGAAGCTGGGGGTACAGTAGAATTCTTTGTCGAAAATATTTTAAATAAAGAGAATTTTGGGACTAACATTACTTACATTGGCACGACCACGGAGGCAGTACGAAAAGTAGCCGCAAATCCTGGCGGAATTTACTATGCTTCTGCGCCAGAAGTTGTACCCCAGTGTACGATTAAATCCCTGCCACTAGGACGTACAAACAGTCAATTTGTGCCTCCCTATCAAGAACCCTTTGTACCTCCATCTGAATGTCCTGGTAAGCGGAATCAGTTAAATACTCAGGCATTTCGTAGCGGAGACTATGCAATTACCCGCAACTTATTTGTAATTGTGAAACAGAATAGTCAAACAGACCAGCAAGCTGGCGAAGGTTATGCAAATTGGCTGCTGACACCTCAAGGTCAAGAACTGATCGAAAAAGCTGGATTTGTCAGAATTAAATGATCAAAGTGCTTAGATTTAGCGAAATAATCAAATATTAAAAATTACTTATAGCGGTTCCCATTCAGATGCGGTACAACGTTATATCCCAAGGTGTAGGGACACGGCATGCCGTGCCCCTACGGGTGTACCTCACGTAAACGAGAACTGCTATATATTGCAATACAGTTCAATTGAGGGTTATTGGTGTAGATAGTTGGTCTTTGAAGACGCAATTTATCACGTCTCTACATGAGGGCTTTGGGCTGATCTGAACTGTATTAACTTATATTGAACGGACGCCGGAGTAATTTATTATGTCCCAAAAAAATGAAATACCTATTCTTGTCCTATCCATCCTAATCACCGGCGGACTAGTAGCTGGCGGTTTTTGGTGGTTCAGCAGAAAATCAGGTATTGACCTAAATAAAATAAATTCTGGTAACACCAACACGCCTCAAATAGCATCAGGACAACCCAATGCCAAAACTTTCAACTCAGTACAAGATATTCCCACAGGATTATTCAATTACGGAGGCAGTACATCTTGGGCACCAATTCGACTAGTAGTTGACCCAGTAATTCAAGCGGCGCGACCAGAGTTCCGGCTGCGTTATGTAGAACCCAGCAATGCATCTCCTGGCTCTGGTACTGGTATTCAATCGCTGATAAACGGTCAACTAAGTTTCGCCCAGTCTTCTCGACCAGTTTTAGATCGGGAGTTAAACCGTGCCCAACAGCGTGGGTTCACTTTAAAACAAATTCCTGTAGCAATTGATGGTTTGGCAGTCGCAGTTAATCCCAACCTCAACATCTCAGGACTGACGATAGATCAGTTAAAGTCAATTTACATGGGCAAAATCAATAATTGGAGCCAGGTGGGCGGCCCCAATATTCCGATTAAGCCCTATTCCCGCCGCATTGTTGATGGCGGTACGGTCGAACTTTTTGTCCAAGACATCTTGGGTGGTCAAGCTTTCAGTTCCAATGTGGAATTTATCTCCACAACCACCCAAGCCTTGCAAAAATTGGCTGATAGTCCTGGTGGTATCTATTACGCTTCTGCCCCAGAGGTCGTTCCTCAATGCTCAATCAAACCTTTGCCGTTGGGGCGGACACAAGTCCAATACATTGCTCCCTACCAAGAAACATTTGTCCTCCCGTCTGAATGTCCTGGTAAACGGAACAAATTGAACATTGAGGCTTTCAAATCAGGAAAATACCCGATTACCCGCAATCTGTTTGTGGTGGTCAAACAGAATGGTCAGATTGAGCAGCAAGCAGGTGTCGCTTACGCCAACTTACTGCTGACTGAACAGGGACAGGAACTGATTACCCAAGCTGGATTTGTCAAAATTCGCTGACATCTGCGATCGCTTCCGGTAGGGCGGAGCATCGTCGTACTCAGACAGAGTGGCGGAAATCGCCGCTCTGAACTGTGCTTTAACCAGCTCTGTTAATCGACTCTGCTGGCAAGCAAATGAGATTATCCCCTTGGGTAAGGATTAAGCCGCGTTGACGCAGCTTGCCCATCAAGCGGGTGACGGTAACACGAGTGGAACCAATCGCGCTACCAATTTGGGCATGGGTGAGGGGGAAAGGCAGACAATAGCCGCGAATCACATCAGGATCAGTGTCGCTCATTGATGGCTCTCCATATTCCTCAATCAACAATGTGAGAAATCCTAAGAGTCGGTCAATTGTGCGGCGTTGTCCCAAGGCACTCAGCCACAACAGCTTACGCTGGTGCTGATACCTAAAGGCATCCATAACTTCACGACGGAAGTGAGGCCAATTGTCTAAATCGTGCCAGTACATCCACAACACCGCAGTTTGGTCAACATGGGCGTAAGCCTGGAGTGTGAATGGTGACTGAGCAACAATTTCAAATGGCTGTCCGGCTCCCACAAAACCCAAGAACGCTTCTTCTGGGGTTCTGTTGATTCGTCGAGACGTTAACTGACTGGCTGTAGCACTGACCTGGGCGGTTCCTACCATGCGGATCGCACCCCTCTGCACTAAATATAGCAATCCAGGTCGGGCTGGAATGCGCTCATCTTTGCTAAAGGTGCGGCAGCGATAGTGTTCTTGAGCCCAGTCAAGAATGCGTTGCCAAGTCAAAAAAGGCCGTGATGCCTCAGAAAAGGAGGATTGAGATTGCATAGGTAACAAAGAGCGTTCGGCTGAAGACAAAGACGTAAATAAAAAGGTGCAAGGAGTGTCTTTGTGTTGGCAGACAGGCTTAACGCCTAACAGCGCCAGCCATCCAAAGAATAGAAAGCAAACTACTCTCTATTCTTTTGTTACACTTCCTACTGTACAATGATGGTAGTAAAGTTTACTTACTTTTTATCGATTATTCATTAAATTTTATCCTCCTCTCATTTTTCTTCATGTAGATTAGACTTATACCGGAAAATAGATCACGAAAAATCAATAAATATATATTACATTATTACTTAAATAAAATTACGTGCATCAAAAATTACTACTTAGCAAGCATGCGTCACTAAAACAGCTAGTATATAGTTATTTAATAAAATCACTAAGTATTGATACTTACAATATCGAAGATATACCCATAAAAGATGAAAAAATTCATCTTTATAAAGGTAGAGATAATAATAAAGTTTTGTATATCTCAGGTGTAGCCCTGCGACTTTCAAAATCTCAGAATCGAAAAGCTATGGAGCTTGCTAGTGCGATCGCCTTTGATCTATCAAGAGTCGGTGGTGGCGTTTTTAGTATCCAAATAGTTCCCCCTGGTTGGATACATTTTGAATTGACTCACTCGACGTTAGCGCCTTGGTTGCAAAGTCTCGCAGTCGGGAGTTTAGGGGAACAGGGGAACACGGAGCAGGGAGCAGGGGAAGAGCAGAGGACAATTGATGCCCAATATCCAATGCCCAATTCGTTGTTTGGTGTTCAATATGCCCATGCACGTTGCTGTTCCCTAGTGCTGCTGGCTCACCGAGAGGGATTAATTAAACTTAGAGAGCCAGTTCCAAATATTAGTCCAGCTTTTTGGGATGTTATCTTCCCTAAACCTCTACCTTGGCTCAACTGTGATGGAATACTGCGACTAAATCAACCTGATGAGCATCGTTTAATTGCTGAGTTAGTGCAAGTAATAGATAGCATAGAGTGTCCTGGTGTTAGCGATTCGATAAAATGGGAAAAAGTAGCGCTGAATTTGAGCCAAGCTTTTGAAAAGTTCTGGTCTAATTGCCGGATTTGGGGTGAGATTAAAATTACGTCGCCAGAGATAGCCCAAGCCAGACTTGGATTGCTGATGGCTACTCAGTCAGTATTAAGATTTGTCCTAGAGGAAAACTTGGGGGTTTTTGCGCCTTTGGAGTTATAAATCGGTAATATCGCTTAGGTAGAAATAAAAACTTTTATAATAGCTATTGACTCAATGCATCCCCTCGGCTACATTAGCAAATGTGTGAGGAGCGAACCAGCTAGGACACCGAGACGAAACACGGCCAGTCGTCGGTGTCCTTTCTGATCTCTATGGTTTAGGTTTGAAAAAGTGTCCTCACTAAAGCAAAAACTTCTCAATTGCTACTGCTGCTCCGTCTTCCTCTACACTAGGAGCTACCCACTGTGCGATCGCTTGTACTTCTGCTGGTGCGTTGCCCATAGCTACACCAAGTCCAACATACTCCAGCATTTCCACATCATTGAAGTTATCGCCAATCGCCATAACGTTGGCTATCTGTAATCCCAGCAAGTCTTCGGCTAGGTAACGCACAGCAGTTCCCTTATTTACAGAGGCGTTAGTTGCTTCAAAAAAGGTAGCAACAGATGTTGTCAGATAAAGTTCAGCAGGTGTATATTGGCGGCGCAAATTCCCCAATAGCTGGTTGATTACATCAGTGTCATCACACAAAGCGAGAATTTTTGTCGGTTCATTCGTTAAGGCTTGGCGCAAATCACCCACAGGAATCGGTGTAACACCAGAGCGTTCTGCATAAATTTGGGTTTCTCTAGTTAACTCACGGACGTATAGCTGATCATTGATGTAAAAGTGGATAGATAGAAGCGATCGCAATTCAGGCTGCTCAAAATAGTCGATTAGCTGGTGAGCGATTTCCCTAGAAACAGCCCAATGGCGATGAATTTGTTGGGTGATCGGGTCTTGAATCCAGGCTCCTTGATAAGCCATTAATGGTAGAGTAGAGCCGATTTCTTGGTGAAAGCGCAAGGCTGAACAATACATTCTACCTGTTGCGATCGCTACTTGAATTCCTCGCGCTTGGACTGCAATAACAGCTTGCTTTACGCCTGTACTGATAGTGTTAGACTCTCCAGCGATCGTGCCATCTATATCCAAAACTAATAGTTTAATGTCTTTTGCAGTAGCCTGATTATCAGTAGATACCTTCTGCATAATTTCCTAGATTTTAAGTTCCAGTAAGAGGTTAACAGGCTCTAGCGACCAGCGGCCAGTAGTAGAAAAAATTGGGTTCTCTAGTCAACGCCATTTTTCTACAGTGAGGATGCTGAGTCACACAATTAAATTGTTAAAAAATCTGGCTAAAATAGGGCTATGTCTGAAACTTTGACTTCTGCAACCGCAACACGCCCCACGTTCATCCTCGTCGATGGACACTCCCTGGCTTATCGTTCATACTTTGCTTTCGCCAAAGGACGAGATGGAGGTTTACATACCAAAACGGGGATTCCTACCAGTATATGTTTTGGTTTTGTGAAGTGTCTGCTGGAGGTAATGGCAACACAACAGCCTCAAGCAATGGCGATCGCTTTTGATTTGGGCGAGGCAACTTTTCGCCACGAAGCTGACGAGACTTATAAAGCCGATCGCAAAGAAACGCCAGAAGACTTTATTCCCGACTTAGCAAACCTCCATGAGTTGCTCAATGGCTTCAATCTACCAATTTTCACTGCCCCTGGTTACGAGGCAGATGATGTTTTGGGAACTTTGGCACAACGAGTAACTGCTGCTGGGTATAGGGTGAAGATTCTTACAGGCGATCGCGATTTATTTCAACTAATCGATCCTGACAAAGAAATTACTGTCCTGTATTTTAGTCCAGATGCCCTAAAACGCTCTACAAATAGCATCGCGGAATTTGAAGCAGAACAAGTCAAAGAGAAGATGGGCGTTTTACCTTCACAAATTGTTGATTTCAAAGCTCTTTGTGGTGATAAGTCGGATAATATTCCTGGGGTCAAGGGAATTGGGGAAAAGACAGCAGTGCAGCTGCTAAATACCTATGGTTCCCTTGACCATATTTATGCTGCGTTAGATGAAATTAAAGGAGCTATTCAGAAAAAACTGGCAGTGGGTAAAGAAGATGCCGAAAAGTCCCGCTATTTAGCAAATATAGTTCTTGATGTTCCTATAGAAATTGATTTAGAAGATTGTAAATTAACCGGATTTGATGCCAGTATTCTCGCACCAATTTTAGAAAAATTAGAATTAAATAAATTTTTAGACAAAATTAACGACCTCCAGCAACGTTTTGGTGGAAAAATTGCAGAAAACCAAGAAGCTAAAACAGACGCAATTAATCCCAACTCTACTAACTCAGAATTCCGCGCTGATGAAGATAATGATTTGTGGTTTTTCAGTGCTAGTGATACAGCAGCAGTTCCACTACAATCCACTTCCCCAATTACGCCATGCATTATCAATACTGAAGCAAAACTGACTGAGTTAGTGGAACTTTTGCAAAAATTTACTAATCCAGAAACACCCGTTGCTTGGGACACTGAAACCACTGATTTAGAGCCAAGAGACGCTGAGTTAGTAGGAATTGGTTGCTGTTGGGGAATGAAACCAGATGAGGTGGCCTATATTCCTGTGGGACACAAAACTGGGGAAAATTTGCATAAAGATTTGGTGCTAGAAGCATTACGCCCAATTCTCGAAAGTGCTGATTATCCCAAAGCTCTACAAAATGCCAAATTTGATCGTTTAGTTTTAAAATGTCAAGGAATTAATTTGGCGGGAGTAGTGTTTGATCCCATGCTGGCAAGTTACATTCTAAATCCAGATTCTAGTCATAATTTGATGGATTTGGGACAGCGATATTTGGGATTGATAGCTAAAAGTTATTTAGATTTAGTTCCTAAAGGCAAAACTATCGCTGATATAGATATTCCTGCTGTAGCAGATTACTGCGGTATGGATGCTTATTCTACCTTTGGTTTAGTAGCAAAATTGCGTGAGGAACTGGATAAATTTCCAGCTTTGTCTAAGCTATTAGTGGAAGTGGAACAGCCACTAGAAGCAGTTTTAGCCCAAATGGAATACACAGGTGTTCGGATTAATTCAGCTTATTTACAAGAACTTTCGCAGCATTTAAAAACTGAGTTAGCCAGGTTAAAAGAGGAAGCAACTGAAATAGCTGGAGAAAATTTTAACTTGGGTTCTCCTAAACAAATGAGCCAAATCTTGTTTGAAAAGTTGGGGTTAAGTACTAAACATTCTCGTAAAATTCAAACGGGCTATTCTACAGATGCAGCAACACTAGAAAGACTCCAAGAAGATGATAAAACTGGATTTGTTGAGGCGATCATTGAGTATCGCACTCTATCTAAATTAAAGTCTACTTATGTTGATGCATTACCCGCATTGGTGCGTCCAGATACTCAACGGGTGCATACTGATTTTAATCAAGCAGCAACATCAACTGGTAGGTTATCTTCTTCTAATCCCAATTTACAAAATATCCCCATTCGTACAGCTTTTAGTCGCCAAATTCGGAAGGCGTTTTTACCGGAATCTGGTTGGTTAATAGTGGCTGCTGATTACTCACAAATTGAATTGCGGATTTTGGCTCATTTAAGTCAAGAGCCAATATTAATACAAGCATATCAGCAAAATGAAGATGTTCATACTGTTACGGCGCGGTTAGTTTTTGAAAAAGAAAATATAACATCTGAAGAACGAGGGATGGCAAAAACTATCAATTTTGGCGTGATATATGGAATGGGTTCTCTAAGGTTTTCGCGCTCGACTGGGATAGATAAGACCATTGCCAACGAGTTTATTAAGCGGTTTAATGAACGATATCCTCAAGTATTTGCATATTTGGAACGAGTTAAAAAAGAAGCGATATCTCAAGGCTATGTAGAAACTATTCTCGGTCGTCGTCGTTATTTTGACTTTACTAATAACAGTTTACGTAAATTAAAAGGCAGTAATCCAGAAGATATTGATCTGAGTAAATTGAAGAATTTAGGCCCTTTTGATGCGGGTTTATTACGCTCTGCTGCTAATGCACCAATTCAAGGTTCCAACGCTGATATTATCAAAATTGCAATGGTAAGACTACATGAGGTTTTGAAGAACTATCAAGCGCGTTTGTTGTTGCAAGTTCACGATGAATTAGTGTTTGAAATTCCTCCTCAAGAATGGGAAGAATTACAACCACAAATTAAGTCGGTGATGGAAAACGCAGTGCAGTTGAGTGTACCGTTGCTGGTGGATGCGCGTGTCGGTGAAAATTGGATGGAGACGAAGTAAAAGGAATTTTAATATGTATCGTCGTTGGCTTTTATCTGCTTTCGCAATTTTGTTGAGTATAGTTTTAGCTGCTTGCGCCACTGCAACTACTCAGCAACCACAAACCAAAGTGGAAAATACCACTGAGGCAGCTAACACGAACTCTCAGCGATTACCAAAAGGATCAGCAAAAAGAGTTGTTGCTCTTTCTTCTCTTGCTGCTGATATCATCTCTCAACTCGATCAAACAAAAATTGTTGGAATTACTGGGAGTAGATTATTTCAAAATGAGCCAAGATTCAAGGATCTTCCCCGTGTTAGTGAAGGTCAAAATCCGCCAAATTTAGAAAAAATTGTAGCACTTCAACCAGATTTAGTTATTGGTGCTGAAGGTTTTTCTACCGTACCAATTCAAAAACTTAAGCAGCTAGGAATTCTGACTTTGCTTACCAAGGTGAATAACTGGGAATCTCTAGAAGAACTTACTAAAACATTGGCTCAGTCAATTGATGCTGATCCTCAGCCTTTATTAAACCGTTATAAAACTTTTTTGCCAGATAAGCAAACGCAGAATCTTTCGGCTTTAGTTCTGGTTAGTCGTCAACCAATTTTAGCCCCGAATAAAAACAGTTGGGCAGGGGATTTGCTTGCAAAATTTCAGGCGAAAAATATAGCAGCAGATTTACAAGGTAAAAGTCCAATTGGCGGCTATGTGACACTTTCGGCTGAGAAGGTTTTAGAGGCAAATCCAGAGGTGATAATTTTGGTTAATTCGCCGCAAGGTAATTCGGAAGAAGCGCTTTTAGATTCGCTGAAAAAGGAAGGTTTTTGGCAGCAATTGCAAGCGACTAAAAATAACCGAGTTTACGTGTTTGATTACTATGGGTTGGTGAATCCAGGTAGTATAGATGCAATTGAAAAGGCTTGTGAGCAGCTTAAGAAATCGCTGTTGGCATCACAAAGTACTTAGTAAACAATTTCGGAAATTTGTGGGCAATTGAGGTTTGAATTTAAACGCAAAGGGGCGCAGAGGGAAGCGCAGAGGAACGCAAAGTTTTAGTTAAATACAGCGATGGGATAGCAAGGAAGCGAGAGATGGAAAGATGTTGGTAATGATAAGGTTTTTAATCCCTGGTATAACTAATGGCTTTTTGACTAACTGGGATATTTTTTTTAGCTTCAGGAGATATACCCCCAAGACTGCGGAAATACAGTCCTCCAATGGTGACTAAAAATGTTATATATCCCACTGCTTGTACTAGATAGAGATGTTCTCTATAACCAAATAAAGATTTGAGAATAATGCCAGGAAACTGTTCGTCAGGCAAGATTGTGGAAGTATTAGAAACCATTGGCCCTAAAATACAGGAGTGGATTCTAGTAAAATGTTCGTAATAAAAACAAAAGTTCTCCGAGGCGCGGTTACTGAGAGCAACGCTAGCAATAGCTTCATCAAAACGTTGCAGCGCTGTCACAACTAACCCTGCAACAATTAATACTAATAAAATTCCCATTGCCTGGAAAAACTGGCGGATGTTAATTTTGACACCCCATTTAAATAAAAGCACACCGATTGCGATCGCAACTATCACACCCCCAAAGGCACCAATAGTTGGCATTAACCCTTGTTGAAAACTACCAGCAATAAACAGAACGGTTTCAAAACCTTCGCGCAGAATAGCAACAAAAATTAAACTAAAAATACCCCATCCAGCATTGGTATTTTTTGTCAAGGCGCTGTTAACAGATCCTTCAACCGCAGCTTTCATAAATCTGGCTTGTTTGGTCATCCAGATTAGCATCCAACTGAGCATGGCGATCGCTAACACACAAAATACACCTTCCAGCGCTGGCTCAATTACTCCCGTGTATTGCGGATAAGCTTTGCCTAATGCTTGAGTCACCCAACTGAATAGCACTCCTATTAAGGCACTGACGATAATGCCAACGCCGATACCAGCATATACCCAAGAGTTGAGTCGGGATTGTTTAGCTTTTTTTAGCAAAGCTAGCACAATGCCAACAACAAGGGCGGCTTCTACTCCTTCTCGGAGTGTAATCACAAAAGTAGGTAGAGCAGTACTAAAATTCATCTTTTGTCCTTTGTCTTTTATTCTTAGTCATTAGTCCCTAGCCAATAACTAAGGACTAATAACTATTAACTAAAATCGCGTAGCATCTTTTTGAGTTCGAGATTATGCATCTCTTCTTGCCCAATCATGCCACGAGCAAATTCTTCAAGATAAATGCTGGCATTGGTAACAGTTTCGAGCAGATTTTTATACAGTTCTAATGCCTTCTTTTCATGGGATAAACTTTCTTCCAAGATATCCTTGACTTTATGCTGGTAGGTTTCTTCCATTGGGGCAATTTTCAGGGAGGGATGCCCATCTAAACCGGTGAGAATTTCTCCCACTTGTTCGGCATGAAGTAAAGATTCACTTGCTTGTGCTTTGAAAAAAGCCACGATTGGAATCCGGTTAGGGCCAGTCACCATCAAAGAATAATGTGTATAGCGCACTACCCCTGCTAGTTCAAATTCCATGATGGCGTTTAGCAGGTCAATGGTCTTTTTCTGGTCAAGTTCTTGCATCAGTTGTTAGTTTAAGTAACGAATGGGGTGTAATTAGTTAGGAGTTAGAAGTTAGGAGTGAGGAGTTGGAACTTAGGAGTTAGCAGATGGGGATTCATAACTCATAATTCATAATTCATAACTCTTAACTTCTAACTATTTTAAACTCCTTATTCTGTGCTTCCCATTAAATAAAAGTGTTAACGCTGCGCTTGGGTATTGGATTTGTCAACCACTTTTTGAGAGTTTTCCTCAATGGTTTTCACCAACTTGGTAACATCATTAGGTGTTTTGACTGCTTTCGCTGGTGGAATTGCAGCAGGCCAAACTTTTATTAATTCAGCGAAACTAGCGTCAATCGCTTTATGTGCTTCGGGATCTTGTTGAGCTACTTGGCTAGAAATTCCTTTGTATAATTCATTGGCGTAAACGACAAAACCACGAGAATCTTGATACTCAATTGGGGCGGTTACTTTACCATCTGCGATCGCAGCGCTATATTCAGAGTTGGCTGCATCCAATAATTCGTTAATTACCTGTAGCACAAATCCTGATTTTGAGCGTTGATCTGCTGGTAATGCTGCGATCGCACCATCAACTGCTTGCACTGAAGAAGTAAAATTAGTTTTAACTTTGTCATCTTTAGGACTAGATTTTACTAAATCTTGCAAACTTACCAAAGTTGTCTTAAATTCTTTAACTTTACGCTCATTCAATTGTTCTTCTACATCAACGTAAATCTCCTCAACTGGATGTCCAATATGAGGTTCTGCCTGTTTCGGCTGATTTTGATCTAATAGTTCTTGTGCTACCAAAAGATGCCCTTTCATTAAGCCTAATTTAGACATATAGTCAACATCTTTTGCCTCACCTGTAAGTACTACTTCTTGAACACCAACCTGGTCTTTAATTTGGTCGAACTGCTCTTGAGTAATTACTTTTTTAGTAACTAAATCTTCTGGGCTACCGTAGGGACGATTTGCTTGGATTTTATTCGATAAAGCCGGGACACCTAGCTTGCCTTCAAACTTATCCAATTCTGACAATATAGCAGTGTTAATGTTAATTTTTTCTTTGCCACCGTGACCACTATGACTGTTATTACTTACTGCTTCTGTAGCTTGAGGACTAGCAACTGGTACTGATGGATTTTCTGCGGTCGGCGTACTGTTACAGGCACTTAGAGTTACTATTGCCGCAACTGCTGCTGTTAAACAGACATAACGAAGTTTGATCATTTTTGCTCCTCACACAACTTAAAAGGTATTAATTGAAACATTTCAAACTATTACTGGAAGCTAGTTTGTTTGACACATTGTCATAGACTTCACTGTTGCACATAATGACATTTTTTATCAACTACTTCCTAAAAATTTAATGAATTAATTACGAATTATTAATAATATTGTCAGGAATTTTTAACAGGATTTTGAGAGTTGCTCTCAGTAACTACTTCAAATTGACCCATGCAACCGTTTTCTGCGATCGCATCCTGATGAGGATGAAACATATATTTACCGGGATAGCGAAAAGCAAATTCCAAGATGTGCCTTTCTGCTACACCCATCGTAATCACATCAGCTTTCTCACTAGGAGTCATACTCATCCCAGAGCGATAAACATCAAAAAAGTTGGCGTGCAAGTGAAACGTCACTGCCGGATCGTATTCAATGATGTTGAGAACATATAGCCGAATCAACTGATCTTTGTAAATGCGAATTGGATGATGCATATAGTAATGAGGCAGACCGTTGAAGGCGTAATAATCGTTATGGCTGTCATCATTCACGTCATACCCACCCATCACCAGTACAATCTCATCAGCCGGGGGGCGGGAAGTAGGTGGATCGATGATAAACATCCCGTACAGTCCCTTGGCGATGTGACGGGTGACTGGTTCAACATGACAGTGGTATAAGTGAACACCATAGGGTTCAGCATCAAATTCATAAATTGTCGCTTTGCCGTTGCTGATCGGGCGAACGCCATCCATTTCTGCCGGATGAACGCCATGAAAATGTAAAGAGTGAGAATGTCCCGCGTTGTTGAGAAATAGTACTCGGATGCGATCGCCTTGTTTTGCCCGTAGCGTTGGACCTGGTATGCGACCGTTTAAATCCCAGATGTTGTAAGAGACAGCACTATTGAGCTTTATTATGGAAGTACCCGCAGTTAATTGAAATTCTCGGATAGTGCGCCCATTCTCTTGCTTGAGCGTCCCATAATCAAAATCCCTTACGATCTTCATCGGGTTAGTAACATCTTCTGGTGCGTCCATCTCAAGTGGTGGTACTTTGACAATTGACTTACTTTGTAGATTTAATATCTGCCAAAGTCCTGCTGCACCAGTCACTCCAGCACTTGCTAGGCCAAGCTTCAATAGTTGACGGCGGTTCCAGAGTTTTTCGTTACCCAGAGCGAAGTTGTTGGGCATGACATTTAATTACGGTTAGCGCCAAAAGAGAATTGCAAATAATTTGCAATTGCTGTTGTGTATATTATAGGAATTAATAATCATTGTCAATAATTTTCACGCGCCTCAAAATTGCTACTTACAATAAACTGCTGGTAATCTGTGGCGTATTTAATTGGCTTAGAGATAACATAAATCTTATTTCAAGGAATTTTGAATATTTGGCAAAATGATAATTTTTAATTTTATCTGTTACCTTCGTGTTGTGTACCTTGAAAATGCCGTGACTTAAAACTCTCCGTCATTCTTTTGTTATCTGTATAGACTTTATGTGTAGATTGCTGCATCGTGATGAGCCGATGTTCAAACGATTGTATAGTATTCACTATGGTTGAATTACACAATACATTTGATACACACTTGTCAAACACAAAGTTAATCGGATATCTTTTTGCAATCAAGTGGCATTGTGCCCTTTAATTGATGAATTACCCAAATTTATTATAGGATGTCAAAAATGACTAGTTTTTCTCGTATTTCAGTATTGCAGAAGACCGCAGGTATTACCTTATCGAAGCCTGTGCAGGTAGCGCTTTATATGCTGCTATCTTCTTTGGTTATCTGGACTGTCTTGTTCTCTACCTATCCTGCGGCTCATAATACAGCACACTCAGCGCGTCACCACACATTAGGCGTTGCGTGTCACTAATTTATCATGATTCTAAGATTTTTTAGGTGCATGAAGTAATGCTTTGACACCTAACAAAGTTATAACGCTAAAGTAGTGCGGATTTCCCGGCAATGTTTTTAGTTGGAAATAATTTTTAGGTTTTGTAGAGATGGAGAAAAAGCATCTCTACATCACTTGAACTTAATTTAATATGATGTCTGATTTATTACTAATTCTTTGACTAGAATTTCTCTACTTACTAATAAAAAGAGACTAATAATCTGGGGTAACTTTCACCCACTGCTGTTAGATTTCAGTTGCAAAAAGTACACAGGTTTCACATTTACCGGAAGTTTTTATGAAAAAATATCGGCTTTTTGGAGTTATTAGCGCTGTTTGCATCACTTTGTCAATTCTTTACTCCTTTGTCGGGAGTTCCCAAATTCCTACATCCAGAGTGCTACTCTCCACCAACCCAGCTTTAGAACGTATTCTTCCTTTTGAAGCAGGAACAGAAAAACCACAATCTCCCGTTACCCTGACATTACAAGCTGTTGATGCTGCGGGTAAACCATTAGAAAATGCCAAAATTAACTTACAAATTCTAACGCCACCATCCAATCCTTGGTTAACAACAGATTTTCCCATTGTCGAGGGAACAAAGTTGCTGCAAATTAATGCTGCTGCACCCGATGGTAAATTAGAAATTCAGCAGATATTACCCATCCGTGGTAATTATCAACTGCGGGTTAACGTGTCCCCCTTGGTAGCAAATGCTTTTGCTCCCTATCAACAAACCTTGAATCTAAATGTCCGAGAAAATCCCGTAAAATATAAATATTTTGCTGTTATTGCAGCTATTTTACTATCGCTTGGATTGTTGGGTGGTTGGGTTATTGGCGGACAAGAAAAATTGCAAGAAGGAGAAATTGCACCGCAGTCAGTGCGCCTTTTATTAAGTGCTTTGACAGTGGTGGCTATCGTAACCCTATTGTTTATTAATATTAGTGCAGAAGTCGCAGAAGCTCATGGCAGCGAACACTCAAACAGTACCGAAGCCATAGCACCATCATCTCAAAAATCTCAGGGATTGGAAATTAGCATTGAGGGAGATAAAAATGCCACTGTCGGAAAACTGGCGAATTTAGCGTTACAGGTGAAAGATACTGCGACAGGAAAACCAATCAAGGATGTAAAGTTGCAGGTGAAAGCGATCGCTTTAGAAGATAATTTAACAGTCTTTGCCTACAAAGGAGTTTCTGACGAACAAGGCAAGTTAACATGGCAAGAACAATTTTTTGATGGTGCACCCCACAAAGTCGAGGTAGAAGCAACTCCTAACCCTAGAGTTAATCCTCAATTTCCGCGGTTGAAAGTGGCGCAGTTAGTTGAAGTTGAAGCGATCGCACCACCAATTTATATCCGATTGATTGGTTTATTCTACTTTACTGCCATTGTCGGCATTGGTATGACAATTGGATTGCTAATACAACATCGACGAACACCACCAGCAAGAGAAAATTAGTAATACCTGGCTTTACTGAGGATTCCAACCAATAAACATAAATATGTGTATTAATAGGTAGAAATAGTTGTGGTAAAATACACTATTTTTTTTAGATTATGGTTTACATAAACTAGAAAAAATAGTGTGCAACTACAATCTCAACTATTGCAATATAGCTCTTAACTATATAACTACTACTATTATGTTTATAATTTTGCCTCTTATTTCCTTAATTGTTATTTATTTAATAATTAATAAAAATTCTACTGTGTGGCGTGAGTCGCTGATATTAGCAACTACCTACTGGGGAATATTACTTACTATAATTACAGAATTTTTGAGTTTTTTTAAATTAATTACTTTTGGCTGGATATTAGGAGCTTGGGGATTAATATGTATCATATTAATTTATGCATATTCGCGGCTAAATCCCCACAAAATTCAGATTTCTGAGCAAAATAATTACTCTCAATTACATAATATTAAAATAAAATTATTGTTATGTGGACTAGTTTTTGTTGTAGCAACAGTTGGATTAATTGCCATCGTAGCACCACCCAATAACTGGGATTCTATGGACTATCACATGAGTCGTGTTGCTTATTGGATACAAAATCATAGCGTTGCTCATTATCCAACAAGTTATACTCCACAGCTATATCAAAACCCTTTCTCAGAGTTTGTGATTTTGCATTTTCAAATTTTGAGTGGTGGTGACTACTTCGCTAACTTAGTTCAATGGTTAAGTATGATTGGCTGTATTATTGCAGTCTCATTAATTGCAAAACTACTTGGAGCAAATTTACAAGGTCAGGTTTTCTCTGCTGTTGTAACTGCAACAATTCCTATGGGAATCTTGCAAGCTTCAAGCACTCAAAATGATTATGTTATTGCATTTTGGGTAGTTTGTCTTGCTTACTACTTGTTATCAACTATCCAAGGAGAAACAAGTAAGATTTGGACGAATTCATTCAAGATTGGGAGTAGCATAGGATTGGCTATTTTGACCAAGGGAACTGCTTATTTTTATATATTTCCCTTCTTAGTTTGGTTTGCTTTCTCCCAGATTAAACGCTTACGTTGGCAAGCATGGAAGCCAGCTTTAATAGTAGGAAGTATATCTTTATTGCTTAATATTAGTCATTATTTACGTAATTATAATTTATTCGCTTCGCCACTTGGTGAACCAAGTGATTATCGTAACGAAGCATATGGGATTAATATACTTGTTTCTAACATTCTGAGAAATATTGCTTTGCATATAGGAACACCGATTGGTTTATGGAATGGAATAGCAAATAGATTAATTCAAATTATCCATATATTCATCGGCGTGGATATAAATGATCCTCGCATAACTTTCTCCAAGACATTCTTTGTACCAGGAGGTTGGTCAACAATTGGGATAACTGGTAATGAAAACGGTGCTGGTAATTTAGTACATTTAGCACTAATAATAATATGTATGATTATTTTTATATCTCGAAAATATATCCGTAAACAAAGTTATGTTTTTGCTTATCTTATTACTACCATATCTACATTTTTGATATTTTGCTACTTGGTAAAATGGCAAGCCTGGAATAGTCGTCTGCATTTGCCCTTTTTTATACTAATGTCTCCATTTGTCGGTGTTGTGTTATCTAAACTGAAAAAGCAAAAAATAGCAATTTTTATAGTAACATTTTTACTCGTGTCATCATTACCGTGGGTATTTTTTAATAGGTATAGACCGATTATTGATAGCAACAATATATTCCAAACCAGTAGAATTGAGCAGTATTTTAGCAATAGACCATTCCTCAAAGGTACTTATACAGGAGCAGTTGATTTTTTAAATTCAAAAAGATGCTCGAATATTGGTCTATCAATGGGAAAAGATCCTTGGGAATACCCTTTATGGGTACTTTTGCAGCAAAATAATCAAAAAATAGTTAAAATTCAACATATTAATGTGACTAATATCTCGGCAATTTTAGAAAAAGAAGATTCCTATAAAGATTTTGAACCTTGTGGAATTATTTCAATGGAAACCAAAAAAAGTAAACAAAAGAAATCTCAAGAGATTAATTTTAAAGGTAAAACTTATGTTCGCTCTTGGGATTCTCCAGAAATGGGTGTATTTATTAAGTAGAATTTTACTACTTACAAGATCATAAAATTAAGATTTACTAAGAAATTAATAAAGTAATGCTGACAAAAATTGCTGTTGAAAAAATTCTTGAACGTGCATTGATGGGGTACGACTTATCTGCTGAAGAGGGAGTGGTGTTGTTAGAACAAACTGATCCAGAGGCGATCGCTGCAATACGGGCTACATCCGACACACTCCGCCACACTCAAGCCGGGGATACGGTTACATACATAATTAACCGTAATATCAACTTTACCAATATTTGTGAGCAGCACTGTAGTTTTTGTGCTTTCCGTCGAGATGATGGTGATGCTGGTGCATACTGGTTAGATTCGGCGCAAATTTTGGAAAAAGCGACAGATGCAGTGCGGCGGGGTGCGACGGAAATTTGTATGCAGGGGGGATTAAATCCCCAAGCGCAGCTCAACGGCAAATCTTTGCTTTACTATCTCAAGGTAGTGGAAACCATCAAACAGGAATTTCCCCAGATACATCTACACGCTTTCTCTCCCCAAGAAGTAGAATTTATCGCCAGACTTGACGGACTTGAGTATGCTGATGTGATTACTGCTTTGCGCGATGCTGGTGTTGGATCAATGCCAGGAACAGCAGCAGAAGTGTTGGACGATGAAGTTAGGCGGATACTGTGTCCAGAGAAGATTGACACAGCCACTTGGTTAGAAATTGTTAGCACCGCTCACAAATTAGGCTTGCATACCACCAGTACCATGTTATCTGGGCATATTGAAACCCGCGAGCAGCAAATCGGACATTTAGAAAAATTGCGATCGCTCCAAAAAACTGCCATTAATCAGGGATATCCAGCCAGGATCACAGAGTTTATTTTATTACCCTTCGTTGGGCAAGAAGCGCCTAAATCCTTGCGTCGCCGTGTCGGACGCGATCAACCAATTTTGGCTGATGCACTGCTGCTAGGGGCTGTGGCGCGGATTTACTTGGGTAATTGGATTCCTAACCATCAGCAGAGTTGGGTAAAACTGGGGCTTGCAGGTGCGACAGAAGCCTTAGTTTGGGGTTGCAACGATATCGGTGGCACATTGATGGAGGAACATATTACCACAATGGCAGGTGCTTTGGGTGGTACCTGTATGGAAGTGGAAACCTTGCAAACTGCGATCGCTTCTTTAGGAAGACCTTACCAACAACGGCATACTCTCTATCAGAAAGTTAGGAGTCAGCACTTAATTGATCCCCAAGATACCAATCCAAGATACGATGGACATTGATTTACGTATTCTTCTACTTAATGCTTATGAAGCGCTATTGGTCGCGTTTGCTTGCGCTGGTTTTAGTTGTAGCTATCGGCTTGATGGGCTGTTCTGGCAGTCCAGATACTTTGACTGGAGATTATCGCCAAGACACTTTGGCTGTGGTAAATATTATGAGACAATCTCTGGATATATCACAAGATTCACCAGAGAAAGCCACAGTTCAAGCAGAAGCACGTCAAAAAATTACTGACTTTTCAGCTCGCTACCAGCGGGTTAACTCTGTTTCTGGTCTTGGCTCCTTTACAACCATCCGAACAGCCCTCAACTCCCTAGCTGGACACTATAGTTCTTACCCAAATCGTCCCGTACCGGAAAAACTCAAAAATCGTCTAGAGAAGGAGTTAAAGCAGGTAGAGACAGCGCTGAAGCGTGGCGGCTAACTCTTAATTATTGTCTACTTCATCATCAAGAGTCATAAGTTAAAACTTTTGACTCTTGACTATTTTGCCATGTATTCAAGCGTTTTATATTACCTTTTATGCTTTTGTGGCTTTATAAAAAAATATGGCAACACAAATAGGCTTTTGAGGGTCTTAAAAAAATAAGTTTAAAAACCCTTACTACTTAACTATATAATTCGATACACGTTGCCTACAATTATCTAAATTGGAGTCAATGATCATCGTGTCCATCTACTACTAAATATGTCTAACCGTCCTTTGAACGTTGCAAGATCAGTATTAGTTTGGCCGCGCCTATTCGCTGTTATTTTAACTAGTACTTCGTTGCTCACCAACCTTGATAGCCAAACAGTAAAGGCACAAGTAACTGAGTATTGCCAGTTATCATCAACGGCGGCGCAAGAAAAAGAAAACTTACGTTTGTCAGCTCTCAAAGGCAATCAAGATGCCCAAACCAGCTACCAAAACATAGTACAAAAACAGGCACAGGAATTACAAGAATGTCGCACTCGGACTTGGCCGCAAGTTCAAGCCATCTGGTTGCGCTTGTATCCCTGTGATATTAAGCCAGGAACAATTGATCAGGTTATGGATCGCATTGTCAATCGTGGCTATAACCAAGTTTATTTGGAAGTATTTTCCGACGGGCAGGTACTATTGCCAGCAACAGCTAACCCGACGATTTGGCCTGCTGTGATTCGCACCCCAGGGGCAGAAAAGGTCGATATACTCGCCGCAGCAATTAAAAAAGGTCGGCAACGCGGTTTGAAAGTCTACGCCTGGATGTTTACCACAAATTTCGGCTATACTTACGCCCAGCGCCCAGAAAGAGCAGGGGCGATCGCTCGTAATGGCAAAGGTCAAACGAGCTTATATGTTGTAGATAACGGCTCTCAACTATTTATCGACCCTTACAACCCGCAAGCAAAACGCGACTACTATCAATTGGTAAAGGAAATTTTGCGCCGTCGCCCAGATGGCTTGCTATTTGATTACGTGCGTTATCCCCGACAAGCAGGAAGTGATTCCATCGCCACCAAAGTTTCAGATTTATGGTTATTTAGTCCCGCAATCCAAGAAGCTTTATTTAAGCGGGCACAGAATTACAAAGGGTTAGACTTGATTCGGCGCTTTTTGAGTAAGGCATACGTCACCGCCGGAGATGTAGCAGAAGTTGATAAACTTTATCCTCAAGAAGGGGAACCCCTCTGGCAAGGACGCACTCCCCCATCAGCGCAAAAGTCAATTCTATCTGCAACTGACAGACAACCAATTTTACAATGGGAATTGTGGCAACTCGCCGTTGCTCATGCCATGCAAGGAATCTTAGATTTTGTCACCATAGCTAGTTACCCAGCAAAGCAGCAAGGAATTCCCACAGGGGTAGTGTTTTTCCCTGATGGCAACCAAACTGTCGGACAAGGGTATGATTCACGTTTGCAACCTTGGGATCGGTTCTCCACTACATTGCAGTGGCACCCGATGCTTTATGGGACTTGCGGTGATGCCAGTTGTATTGTGGCGCAAGTGCAACGGGTTTTGAGTATGGCAAAACCGGGTACGCAGATAATCCCTGCTTTAGCTGGTCAGTGGGGAAAATCGATCAGTAATCGTCCATCCCTAGAAGTGCAAATGCAGGAACTTCGCCAATTTGCTCCCCAATTGAAAGGAGTTAGCCATTTTGCCTATTCTTGGCAATATCCTGAGAGTGATAGCGATCGCAAATTCTGTCGCACTCGGTAAGCAGCAGAGAATTCTTCTACTCATTGATTAACTTAAAGCCAAATCTTCTGGTGTATTACAGTTAAATAGCATTTCGGGTTCTGATAATGGCAAAACTTCTATAGGATATTGTCGAAGCCACTGCTGAAACGATCGCCCCCCTTGGTTGATAAACTCTAAGAGTTGTGGCAAACAGCGACGGCGATAGAAACCACACAGAGGTTCCCAACCTTTAGGATTATGAGCTAAAGCTGCGATCGCATCATCTTCCACACTATCAAGTTTAGTTACCCAATCTTGCAACACCTCAACCCGCAACCTCGGCAAATCGCAAGCTAGCAGCAGCACCCAATCTGTCTGTACTTCGGCTAATCCTTGGGCAAATCCAACTAGAGGACCCTGTTCTCCAGACAAATGCACTTCCCGGATAAACTGGCAACTAGGCAAAAGCAAATGTTGATAGCGTTCTGGCCAGGGAGTTACTACATAAACAATATCAGCACAGCTTTGAGCGATCGCCCAAACTCGCTGCAACAACGGCACTCCTTGAATGGGAATCAAAGCTTTATCTTGACCCATGCGAGAACTCTTACCGCCGGCTAATACAATGGCGGTTAATTCGCTTCTGGTCGTCATAGTTATTTTTTGCAGGTCGATGCAACTAAGATGTGAGTCGATGCAACTAAGATGCGAGTCGATGCAACTAAGATGCAAGTCGATGCAACTAAGATGCAAGTCGATGCAACTAAGATGCGAGTCGATGCAACTAAGATGCGAGTCGATGCAACTAAGATGCGAGTCGATGCAACTAAGATGCGAGTCGATGCAACTAAGATGCTCATGTAAAGACGCGATAAATTGCCGTCTCTACAGAGAATGTACTCGTCAATTATTCCTTCATAGACTTAAAAATCATCCTCTATTTTGACTTTGCTGCACTTGCTGGAATAAATGCTCTACACTTTCTGCTGGTGCAAGACACTTCAAACCTTGGCAAACTAACCCAACGCTTTTCTCTGGTAAATCAGATGTTACAGCAAACACAGCCGTTGGTAGAAACTTGGGGATCAGAGCGTTTATTTGCTCAGTTGTGCTACGAATCAAGGTAGAATTCCGATACCAATCCAAAGCTGTAAACAAACTGGGACAAGCTTGGGGAGAGCGATGCATCACACTCGCAAAAGCTTTTAAACCAAGTTCCGCTAAATCCAAATAATCTAGATTATCGGTGAGTAGGGCCAGACGCACAAGGTTAGCGATCGCAACTCCATTAGCTGATGGTGTCGCATTATCCGCGTAACTCCGCTCTTTTACAATTAAATCTTGACTTGAATCCCTTGATGTGTTGTTGTAGCCACCTACTTCTATATTCCAGAGAAATTCGTTAAATTCATCTTGGATAGCGATCGCTTTTTCTAACCATTGCTTCTGCTCAGGGTTGGAAGTTTGTAAATCTAGCAAAGCTTTAATAAAAAAGGCGTAATCTTCAGACTGCGCTAAAACAGTTGGTTCTCCTTGATAATTGAGTCTGTGGAAACGCCCATCCACAAGCTGATTTTCCAATATAAAATTCGCCGCTCGTGCTGCTAATTCCAGATATAACGGTTGTTGGAAAACCCCAGCAGCCCTAGCCAGCCCCGAAATCATCAAGCTATTCCAAGCGACAATCATCTTCGTATCTGTCACCGAGGGAATGCGACCTAGCCAGTTAGCGGTTTTTGCTTCCTGGTTGTTACGAGCCGGGGGAAAAGTTTCCAGTGACTCAGAACTAACGCCATAGCGAGCGGTAAACAGCTTGCTCAGTGCCGTTTCTAGCGTTGTACTCAGTTGCCCTAAATGGCTTCTTTGCAACACATTACTACCTTCAAAGTTACCATTAGGAGTAACAGTAAATTGTTGTTGTAATTCCGTTAATTCTTCAGGCGTTAATAGTTGTTGTAGTTCCCTGTAACTCCAGACGTAAAAAGTTCCTTCTTCTGGTTCTATTGCCGTGGGAACAGTGAAGCTATCGGCATCTTGAGAAGCATAGAAGTAACCTTCCGGCGCGGTCATTTCCCGCTTTAGCCATTGTATAGTACCGACAACTGCCCTCTCAAACGCTGGTTCTTCGACTCCAGCACTCCACAAAGAAGCCAGATACTCCACGATCTGTCCATTGTCGTACAGCATCTTTTCAAAGTGGGGTACTGTCCAAGTCGGGTCAACAGTATAGCGATGAAAGCCACCACCTACATGGTCATAGATGCCGCCCAGCGCTAAGTCTAGTCCGCGCTGGGTACAAATTTGTCTGCCATCATACCGAGATTCAAAATTAAATCGAGTTCCCCGCAGTGCTAATTCTGTATAGGGAATCATCGGAAACCTATTGCCGGATTGACTAGGGGTAATTATGCCTGTACTGGTTTCCCAACCTTGGCGAAGTAATTCACGGTCTTCTAGCTCGTTTGTTGTACCGTCTTGCAACACCGCAGACGTAAGCAGCGACTCAATAATTAAGGCTTTGCGTTGCTGTAAATCCTCTTTTTCTGTATCGTAATAACGGCGAAGGGCTTGCAGTACTTGCATAAATCCCGGACGACCATAGCGCGGGTCTACAGGGAAGTAAGTACCAGCGTAAAACGGCACTAAATCTTCTGGGGAAAGAAAAATATTTAAAGGCCAACCCCCTTGACCGCTGATCATCTGCAAAGCTTGCATATAGATGCTATCGAGGTCAGGTCTTTCTTCCCTGTCTACCTTAATGGGAAGAAAGTTGGTATTCATGTAGTCAGCGATCGCAATATCCGAAAAAGCCTCGCCTTCCATCACAGTACACCAGTGGCAACTAGAGTAGCCAATGGAGAGAAAAATTGGTTTATTTTGCGCCCTTGCAGTTGCAAGTGCTTCGTCACACCAAGGCCACCAATCAATCGGGTTTTCGGCGTGTTTGCGGAGATAGAGGCTCTTAGCTTCAGCAAGGCGATTAGTCATGATTAAATGCAAGTTAGTTGCCTTCTTTGCTCAGTCTACCTTGTTCCCAATAGCTGTAGGGGCAATTCATGAATTGCCCCTACCTAAAAATCATTCTTTTCAGCTATTGTTTGCGTAATACCAATTCACGAAAATCTTGATACATATAGATTTTTCGTAGGGGTTTAGCATTGCTAAACCCTTACCCACTTTAAAAAAGCTCAGTCGTGATTGCTATTAATAATACTGATGGATCAGCGATCGCCTTTAGCCCAACGACGTGATGTTCCCGAACTACCACTAGGCTTTTTGCCACTTGCCACGGTTCGAGGTGCCGATTGTTTAACCGATGTCTGTGGTAAAGGTTTAGCAGTCGAATGAGCCGGAGGCTTGTCACCTTTTGGTTTAGATCGATGTTTGCGTCCATCTGGAATTGCTTCCGCCTGGCTGGGGAAATTGGCTTCAAAGCCAGCGACTACTTCAAATGGCAAGCGCTGTTCAATCAGTTTTTCGATATCTGCTAACAGCTGGGATTCATCAGCGGATACCAGGGATACGGCTTCACCTGACGCACCAGCGCGACCAGTGCGACCAATACGATGAACATAATCTTCCGCTACATTAGGCAGATTAAAGTTAACCACATGGGGCAGTTCGTTGATGTCAAGACCGCGAGATGCAATATCGGTTGCCACCAGTACCCGTACACTACCGTTCTTGAACCTTGCTAGAGCGTGGGTACGCGCCGATTGGCTCTTGTTACCGTGGATGGCCAATGCTTGAATGCGATTCTCGGCCAATTGCTTTACCAGACGGTCTGCACCATATTTAGTGCGAGTGAACACCAGCACTTGCTCCCAATTGTTTTGCCGTATCAGGTGAGCAAGTAATTGATGCTTCCTGTCACGGTCTACCTTGTAGACTTTCTGTACCACTGTGTCGGCGGTAACATTGCGGCGTGCCACCTCTATTAGCGTCGGGTGATTGAGTAGCCCAGCAGCAAGTTCCTTGATTTTTTCCGAGAATGTGGCGAAAAATAGCAAGTTCTGTCGCTGTTTGGGCAGAAGCGAGAGAATGCGGCGAATATCACGAATAAAGCCCATATCTAGCATCCGATCTGCTTCATCCAGCACTAACACCTCAATGTGCGACAAGTTCACCGTACCCTGTTGTACGTGGTCTAGTAGTCGTCCTGGGGTAGCAACCAGAATATCCACGCGGCTGTTTAAACGCCGTTTTTGCTGACTAATGCTGACCCCACCGAACATTACCATTGAGTTCAGTTTTAGGTACTTGCCATAGGAAATCACGCTCTCCTCTACCTGTGCGGCGAGTTCACGAGTCGGGGTGAGAATTAGCGCCCGGATCGGCGAGCATCCATTAGATGTGCTTTTAACGGTTTTGTCAGACGACAAACGATGCAGGAGCGGCAGGGTGAAGCTGGCAGTCTTTCCAGTCCCAGTTTGAGCACCAGCTAGCAAATCACCACCCGACAAGACGGCAGGAATCGCTTGCATCTGGATTGGCGTGGGTTTGGTGTATCCTCGCTCGGTGACGGCACGGATAATTTCATTGGACAAGCCGAGAGTAGAAAAAGACATAAAACTCCAGAATTAGCATCGGCCTGTCGCCAGTGGCGGCATCAGTTTGAGGCGGACGGATGGTTTGAAAGGCTTTCTGGGCAGTAAACGCCAAAACTGAAAACGAATGACCGCAATTCTACATTTTAACAGAGTGTAGTTCCTTGTGTCATGATGTTTTCAGACTTTATATCAGTGTTTGTCTGGTTGCCTACACCTGTACAATTTGTGAACTATTTTTACTGAAAAGATCGCAATACTAAGCTAACGAGATTTATTGACGTTTCCGGTACAGGTGATGCTGTCTTTGTCTGTATAGTATTTGGGCTAAGTCCTGCTATCAGGTGCAGTAAGAAGGTGATGATGGCAGCTTGTACAAATTTTTCCAGCATGGCACGTCTCTTTGGGTGGATAGCATTTCAAATAGGAGTCAAATAAGGTAGTTATTCTGAATACATCTCCGCACTATCTATTTACCGAATTTAACAAAAATAACTTGATATTTATTCAGGATTTCCTTGAAAAATGTTTAAAATGTTACTGATCGGTAACAAAATTCCCTGAGCAAGTCGAATTTCGGTTATCAGTCTAGTCACCACATCATCAACGTTGTCAAGTAAATGCCAAGACATGGGGTTGGCGACAGTAGGAGTTTTGAGATTTGTTCTTCTATTAAAAATGGAGACACCTTTTGCCGCTAAAAAGTGTCCTGATCATAAATAAAAACCCCTTCGTCCCTTCAAAAAAGGGGACAAAGGGGGTTAACTATTATAATTAAGCCTCATACTTACAAAATTGTAGTTCTGAGCGCTAGTCAGTTACGTTGCCTAAAAAGATTTAGCCACGAGTCGATTCAACCCGGCCATAAAATATCCCACGAATCTTAACTTCTTTAGGTTCGCCAGCACCTAAATCAGTATCAGATGGCTGTTCGCTCTGGAAAGTACCAGCAATTTCACCAGTACCTCTATCTATTTTAGCTATTTGCAGAGAAATCTTGCCAGCAAGATTTTCAGCACGCTTGACGTTAGTGCGAGTCAGTTCTTCATCATCCGCTTGGGCGGGGAGAGCCACGGCATTATCATAGCCACTGACGACACCACGACCTTTAGGATCTAGGAAGGCAGCACCACGATAGGAAGGAACTTTGAAAGTACCTTCAAAGTCTGTGGAGGTGTTAATACTGGTCAAACTGGGTTGTGTTTGAGCAACCAAGTCTTTGATGGTGAAGAGGAAAGGTACTCGCTCACCACCAGGGAGTTGCACAGTGATGGCTTGGAAGTCAAGACCATCAGTTTCGACAAAGGTCAGGCTATTATCTGGGTTGATTTTTAGGTTGCCTTGCACCTGGTCAATGGTAGAAGTGTATCTAGTCAACAATTTGCCAGCAACAAATTCTGCTTGTTGCCGTTTATTAGCTGGTTCTTCTTTGATAAAGAAGCTAGTTGGTTCTAAGCAAAGTTCTTTGATGGCATAGGACTGGCTAGAATCAATGGAAATGGAACCACGGCTTGTTTCTGCTAGTTGGGGGCATTTGTTAGCCAAGCCAGTGCCTCGAATTTGGTCGTAAGTTAGTACATCTCTACTACTAGTAGCAGGAGCATCACTGCAAGCAGTTATTAGCCCCAGGCATAAAGCCAAGAATGCAACAATTAAAGCGCGATACCTCATGGTCAACCTCAATCTCAAAAATTAATATCTAAGTTGTAAATTGGTGGCATTTGTTAGAGTTGGGCGGGTGACTAAGCCCCACAGAGGAGCATAAGTCCTTGCCTCAAGAAACGCGAAGAGAAATGTCTGCTTCGTACTTTGCTTTTGCCTACAGCAAAAGCGGCACCGCCCAAGTCTTTTTGTATTATGTATGTGACGCTACTACATACAGCCCATTGTTTGATGGGCAAATTAGCCAGATCATACGATTTTTTTTAACTCAAATTGAAGAAGAATTCAGAAGTCAGAATTCAGGAGTCAGAATCAATACTTCGACAGGCTCAGTACAAGTCAGTGGGGGATTCAGACCCGCCACTGATTGAAGACCACCAAATTTTCAATTTGGTGGGGGTCTTAAACCTGCTTATTCATCCGCCAGTCGTACAGAATTCATTCTGTTAGCGGATAGCTAAGGTTTAGCCCATTCTGACTCCTGACTCCTGAATTCTGTTTGGTAAATCTTATTTACTGCTTGTCTAGATTGACAGCTAATAAATCTCGGCTGGTAGACTAGGGAAAATTAAAAATCTCCGGTAAATTTGAGTTGACCTCATTTATACGGAAAGGGTGGCATGAACGATCACAAAAATATGGAATCAGGGAAGTTGCCCTGTAAACTCCAAGCGATCGCAACTGTGGTGGATGATGCAACTACAGGTTGTCAAGGCGATACTGTAGCTCTTTTGGCTTTGCTGCGGCAATTGGAGCAGTTACACCGAGAGATCCGGGATGGGGTTTTTCAAGAGAGTTTGCCTGTTAACCGTCAGCAACTCTACTCACTACTGAAAGATATTGAGTCTGAGGGGGGCTGGCCTTACATTGAGCGGATGAAAATACAAGCATTTTTAACGAATTTGTCACAAGAAGCTGCCAAAGAAAATAGCGATGAGGTGTTGGAGAGCGATCGCTCCCTTGCTGATTAGCTTGGAAATTATTTTCTAGCTCTAAATTAACAACTCTGATCGCCTCATCAGCCGCTAAATCAAGAGCGGTTATTCATTGAGGCTTTAAGAGTCATTTATAATTTTCCACCTGCCCCCTGCTTTGCGAGTTATGCCATCACAAAGAAGGCGATCGCGCTCTTCCAGATTGCGGTTGTGCTTGAGATAATCACCCACCCAGTCGCAACCACGAACAAGCAGATCATCAAGATTCAAATTCCACAGAATTATCGTGTTGTCATCACTAGCTGATGCTAGTGTTTGACCATCTGGGCTAAAACTGACGCTTAATACTGGGGCGCGATGCCCATTGAGACTTTTAATTAATTTGCCTTCCCGACTCCACAGTTTCACTGTACTGTCCCAACTGGCGACGGCGAGCAATTCACCATTAGGATTGAATGTTACAGCGTTAACGCTATCGCTGTACCCCTTTAATAAGGTTTTTAACAACGTACCATCCCGTCGCCACAGTTTCACGGTGTTGTCCCAGCTGGCAGAAGCTAGCAACTCGCCAGTGGGACTAAAGCTGACACCTAACACCCAGCTATCATGGGGCGAGAAAGTTTTAAGCAAAGTACCATCCCGTTGCCAAAGTTTAACAGTTTGGTCGTCACTGGCAGAGGCTAGAACCTGACTATCAGGACTGAAATTCACGCTATTCACCCAACCCTGATGCCCCACTAAAGTTTTGAGTAACTTGCCCTTGCGGTTCCAAAGTTTCACCGTTTTATCTTTGCTAGCTGATGCCAACAATTGACCATCAGGACTGAAATTCACGCTCATCACACTATCATTATGTCCGTGAAGAGTCATGATTAAAGTACCGTCAAGCCGCCAAAGTTTCACAGTTTTGTCATAACTTCCTGAGGCTAGCATTTCACCTTTTGGGTCAAAACTGACACTAGGAACTTTATCTGTGTGCCCAACCAAAGTTTTGTAAAGTCGGGTTTTGACCTCGCCATTACTGGCGTATCGTTGCCAAAGTTTGACAGTGCGATCGCTACTACCAGAAGCTAGCATCTGACCGTCGGGACTCCACGCAACGCTCAAAACTCGCTTCCGATGACCTTGGAGAATAGAAGGCCTTGAAGCATCTAAACTCCATAGTTTCACGCTTTTGTCGAAACTTCCTGAAGCCAGCAATTTGTTATTTGGACTGAAAGCTAAACTAACAACATCATCGCTGTGTCCTTTGAAGGTTTTGAGTAAAGTACCAGTGATACTCCAGAGGTTTATGATATTGTCTTCACCTGCGGAAGCTAACTTTTTACTATCGGAACTAAAGCTCAAACTCCACACTGTACTGCTATGCTGCCGTAAAGTTTTGTAAGGACGAAAGTCAAAACTGTCTTTAGTGCTGTTACTTTCCCGTCGCCAAAGTTTCACTGTCTTATCTCGACCTGTTGATGCCAAAAATTTACCATCGGGGCTGAAAACAGCCACAGTTACACCCTGCTGATGTCCCTGCAAAGTTGTAACGAGGCTACCATCCCGTCGCCAGATTTTCACTGTCTTGTCGTCGCTAGCCGAGGCGATGAATTGACCATCGGGACTGAAATTTACCCAGTTAACCCACCCTCGATGTCCTCTCAGTATTTTTACTAAGCTACCGTCTTTGCGCCAAAGTTTTACGGTTGCATCCTTACTGCCAGTAGCTAACAATTCGCCATCAGGACTGAAATTAACGCTATAAACCCAATCTTTATGTCCTTTGAGGGTTTTATCTGGCTTGGGGTCAAATTCACCTGTAATCGGATTTTTTCGCCAGATTTGCACTGTTTTATCGAGACTAGCTGACGCTAAAGTTTGACCATCAGGACTGAAACTTACACAGGTTACAGCATCAGTATGACCTTTGAGGGTTTGGAGTAAAGTGCCGTCAGAACGCCAAATTTTCACCGTCCGATCTCGGCTACCTGATGCCAACAAATTACCATCTGGGCTGAAAGTTACTCCCCAGACAATATCAGTATGTCCTTCGAGCCGATTAACCTCTGTTACTCCATAAACTGCCTGTTGCAGGGCTGTCACCACCCGCATTCGGGTATCTGGCTGCACGACCTCTGCCTGTTTAAGTCCTCTCCAAGCCCGCAAACCTTCTAATAGAGCATCAAATTCTTTATTAGAGGCAAACAAAGCTTCGCTAGCAGCAGCGATCGCACTAATTTGCAAGTTGGTTTCACTGCGTTCAGCTCGTATAGTTTGGCTAATTGCTGCTCTTTTTTGTAAGTCAGCTTGCCACCATAATGCTGCGATTGTTCCTCCCATAATTGCCAGAATTGCGCCTACTATCCGTGCTTCCCGTAGTCGCCGTTGCAATACTAAATTGAGTTGCTTTTGACTAAGTTTTTGGGCTATTTCAGCTCGATTTTTTTCAAGTTTGATTTTTTCTAATTCGGCGACTATGCCATAGTTGTTTTTTTGGCGAATTGGTTCAACTAAATAATCGTGAACTAGCTGGTAGCGATCGCCTAATTCTTCTCTGACTCGCAACATCAACCCTGAACCCACTAATATTTCTAAAATCAGTTCCCCAACTGCCTCAAAGGTTGATCTTGTATCTGTATCATGATTATTAACTAATACAGCCGCTAAATCAGCTTTAGTTTTTAATGGTCGCGTTCCCTTTTCATCAGTTAACTCAAATAATAACTTCCAACTTAATTCTTCGTTTTCCTGACCACAGTCTTTAATAACCTCCCCAAGCCAGCGTTCCACCAATTTTGCCGAGCCACCGCAAAGCTTGTATTGTTTGAGTGTGGTAATGTTTTCTATTTGCAGTTGAGCGCCAACTATTTGTAGTTCAATTGGATGTACTTCGTCTAGTTCTCCTGTTAAATCCTGCACTAACCGATTAATTAATTCATCACTCAGTTCATAATGTGAACGTTGAGTAAGACTGTGAATTATGGCTTTAGCATCCTGGCTAGAAAATTTTCCTAAATAGTAGCGAATGTCCTTATCGAGAATATTTTTATTAATTACTCCTAAATCATATAATCCAGCACTATTTTTCTGGCTCAAACGTTCAAATTCTAATAAATGATGTAAATAATCTTCTCGTAATGAAAGAATGATTTTTACATAAGAAATATTTAAACATTCACTAAAAAATTTATAAAATTCTATTCTTTGTGTGGGACGATTACTAACAAAGAAAAATTCTTCAAACTGATCTAATATGATAATTATTGTATAATTGCGCTCACATACTAACCGAATTTTTTCTAGGAGTATAGTGGGTGTAGAGTCAAGACTAACCGATATTCCTGTGGATGTCAGCGCTTGGTTTATACTGCTGATCAAGATTGTCATCCAATCAGTATAAACAGACAAAACAATAGGTACAGGAATGCGTTCACCGATAACTTTTCCTTTAAGTGCTGGGACTAAACCAGCTTTGAGAAGTGAACTTTTCCCTACACCGGATGGCCCATAAATTACTGTGAGTTTGTAGTCAGCGCGGCTAATTCTTTCAATTAAGCGATTGACATCTTGTTGTCGTCCAGAGGCAGATATTTCTTGGGCAATTTCTTCAGGAATAAACGGTATTTTGTGAGGTTCCAGTATTGGGTTAATTCTAGGGCGTTGCGGCTGCAATTGACTTGCCCCAATGAAGGCACGAAAGCCATACTGATGTTCTATTTTAATTTTTTCTTGCTTCAGCTTAAAAGCTTCTCTATATTCATGACGCTCAAAAAAGTAAAGCGATCGCAGTTCCTCTAAAATCTCTAAATAAAGTAATGGCTGATATTGTAGCTCACAAACGACTTTCGCCCATTCTAGATTATTCATAGCTTCTTCAAATTGACCGAGATGCCGCTGTGCACGTGCTAGCAAGAGAAGATACCAACTTTCTTGTTGTCGTCTTCGCAAAGCGTCTCGCAGAGAAACTTGTGTTACTTCTTCAGAGATAGAAAGTGCTGTATTCGCTAATTCATGAGCTAGTATCCAATTCGACTCAGAAGCCGCCACATTTGCCAAAAAGCCATAATTTTGAGCAACTTGTGCGGTAGTTCCATAAGTTTTATGTAGATGTAATGACTTTTGAGCTAATTCTTTTAACTCATCCCAGGCTTGTAAGCGTTGCAGCATTTCACAAGCAGGCAAAATGAATTTAGCAACTAAGTCTTGTCTTTGTACCTCTTCCAATAACTCCAAGCATTGTTTAAACCACGACAGAGCTTGTTGGCAATAGCTACTAGTATTCTGGTATAAGTCTGCCATTCGGTGATAGCAAAGCCCCAGGTGGAATAATACTATTGCTTGCTTGAGTAAAGACGAACAAGGGGTAAGTTGTGGACATGAGAGGGATAAAGAAGAATCACTCTCCCACTCTGCTACTCTGCTAGCTTCCTGCTGCCACAACCCTAGGCTTCTTTGATAATTGGCTAAAGCACCATTAATTTGATCATTAGCGTATTTATCTCGCCCCAAAACAAATTCTAAACTAGCTTCTAATCCTGGTCTTAATTGAACGCCATACAGTCGCAGCAAATCATTACGGGCTGATTCTATTTCGTGGCGGTGTTGGGACTTGGGATCTAAATCTAAGAAGGCATTAGATAAAAATGTTTCAGCACCTGCTTCTAAAACTTTGGCAAATAGAGATTCTTCCTCTTGATGGATCAAAGCGATTAAATCTGCTTTTGCCATTTCAAATTTAATCGTGGTTGCAGCCCAGCTTTTGAAATCAGGCGCTAATTTAGAAAGCAATGATGCCACTTCATCTTGTAGCCACAACACCACTGGAAATGTAAAAGTTGCGGCATAGATATCTCGCGCTTGGTTGATGCCTGTAAGTAGGTTTTCTAAGTCGATAGTTGACTCAATACCAAAAACCATTACAGCAGATGGCAAAGAGTCTGTAACGACGGCAGGATTATCTAAAGATAGTTCTGAGACTATTGTGTTGTGTAAGGAAGTAGTTGATGGATTGAGAACGATTTCTCGGAAATTGATGTCTTTGGTGATCGAGCGAATATTCTCTAACATTTGCTCACGTAATCGCCCATAGTTACATCGAACTAAAATTAGGGCAAATTGACCTTCGGAAAGTGCGATCGCTCTAATCAGTCTTTGCAAAGTATGCTGATTTTCTTTGGTGTAGATGTGTGGCTGTTTGTCATTATTCATTAGTTATTAGTTATTAGTCATTGGTCATTAGTCATTAGTTATTAGTCATTGGGTATGGGGCATTATTATTAGTCCAATGGCAAAGGACAAAGGACTAATGACAATTGACTGTTACTTATTTTGTTGCCAAGCCAAAACTTTTACTGTTTCTGCTAAGGCTGGACTGATGCCAAACCAGCGCCCTATAGGATCACGATATTCAAACAGATACATACTTCGTAGTAAGTTTTGGTAGTCAGATTCGCCTTTAACTCTCTGCTGCTGCACTACTTCAAACAATAATTCCCACTGGGATTCATCAATAGCTAATAGCAGATCGTCGCGGTAGTCCTTAATTACGGCTTCTAAGCAGTCCTTAGAAAAAGGTGGATCTTGTCGTTGCAAGCAGCTATAAAGTAAACCCAATAAGTTACGAATGTGACCACCACTAACGCGACATAGACGATCCAAGGTTTGAGAGTGATCAAATAATTCTGTAATTAGTGAAAGCCTGTTATTCAAAGGAACTTCTGGAAAAGCTCTTGCTAGAACTAATTGGCGCACCAGTGACATCCCTGGTTCGTAATCACTGCCATCTCTTTGCCGCACCAATACCATCGGCAGTACTTTAGGCGCAATCCCTCCCCCCAGGCGATTTTTTAATGTCTCATACTCATTGGAAAAAATTAACGTCAGAGGAATTGTGTAAACTACGTGGCATTTAAGTCGGCGTAACTGTTCGCCTCGGTCGATAAAGAGATATTCTGGTTGCGATCGCCCTGATGCTAAGGGACGCATATCTACTCGATCCAAATTATCTACAATCACTACCAGTCCTTTTTGACCCCGTAGCTTTAGCTGTTCAACAGCCTTTTCTAAAATTTCTTCGTTAATCGCTTGCAAAATACTACTGGTACGTGGTTCCAGATATTGCCTCAGTTGATTACGCATCTGGGTGCTATCTTTAGTTTTGGCGGTAATTTTGGCAATACCCAAGGACAACTCTGCTTGTCCAGAAAGCTCTATTGGGGTTTGCAAAAAATCACCCACTTCTTTAAGCAAATTGGTAAAGTAACCAGCTTTAAGTTTGATGGCAATGCCTTCTAAACTAGCACTAACTTGACGGGCTACACTCAGCAAAATATCGCTGATATCAATATCCGCCATGTCTAAGTCTTGACTGGACTCAAAATAAACCACATGAAATCCCGCCAATTCTAGTTCTGTCTTGAGGCGCTGCAATTCCGTTGACTTACCGCAGCCAATGTGACCCGTAAATAACTGGCAGGTAGGCTCATCAGGGGAAATCCGGCAGATAGTCCGTTGCAATTCTTCGACAATCTTGCAACCACGTACATCAGCAAAATCTATGTAATATTGCCGATCTAACTCGTTACTTATATTCAGCGTGTAGCTAGGGTTACATGCTTTATAAAAACGTGACAAATTTAATGTTGTTCTCATGTATGTAGATGCAGTTATGTTCTTATTTTTTATACAATTAATCTTGATTTAAGATGTAAGTATACGATTAACTCGCAGCTTGGTAGTGTCTTGCGAGGGACAGCACTTAAGTAGGATTACTGTCAGTAGTATGGTATAGATTTAATTGACCCTAATAACCTTAAGCATATCTGTCCTTAATTTTTACACCTGCTATTGAGGTTTTGACAATTTCTAGCTTTTGTTTAATCTACTACAAACCTTTTGGGGTTAGTGAATAAGTAAAAAAAGCTACAAAAAACTATGGTTTTCTGTTTGTCTAGCTTATGAATAGAACTGGTATTAATTGTAGCAAAGTACACAAGGCTTCAGAGAACTTTGATATCATTTCATGATACATTTGTCAATAAAATAAAATCCAAACATCTAAATTAATATTTTGTAATCTTTAGGGAAAAATCTTCAAAAATACTTGTCAAAAAAACTATAGTGAGTTAAGAATGGACACCGGAAACTTTAATAGGAACGATGACTAGCGCGATGATTTTTGTGTAGTTACTATAAAGTATTACAAAAAATCTTGAGGAGAGTAGCTAAAAAATGCCAACAGTGTTTACTGAAATTAAGAATATCCGAGCGCGTCAAGGAATTTGGATTGTAATCAGAAAGGGGTTTGAATGGCTGGCATAATATCAGTTTCCCGCACCGATCTAGCCCAGCGTCGTCAGAAATTACGTCGGCAGCGGCAAATGAGGATTATTCTGGCTATTTGGCGAACCTTTGCGATTACTGGTTTAGCGGGTGGATTGCTGTGGGTGGCAGTTCAACCACTGTGGGTGCTAAAAGCCCCCAAACAAATAGTGATGAAATCAGGTAATAAATTACTGTCGGATGAGACTGCTCAATCATTGTTGGTGCTATCTTACCCCCAGTCTTTGTGGCGGATTGAACCGTCAGCGATCGCTAACTCTTTGAAGAAACAACCAACTATTGCCCAAGCGATCGTTAGACGCCGCCTGTTTCCTCCTGGACTAATCATCGAAATCCAAGAACGAGTCCCTGTAGCGCTGACTCAAACACCCGGCAATAAAAAAGTAACAATCGGCTTACTAGACGCAAGTGGGGTTTGGATGCCTTTAGAAAAATATACATCATTGAATCCCACCAGCAAATTACCCAATCTTAAAGTCATTGGATCGCCAAAACAATACTGCCTCTACTGGACTCAACTTCATCAAGCTGTCAGCCAAAGTGCCGTGAAAGTGATGGAAATTGATTGCCAAAATCCAACGAATTTAATTTTGAAAACAGAACTAGGAAATGTGCATCTCGGCGCTTCAAGCCCCCAGTTGTCTAAACAAATTAAGGTACTCGCCCAAATGCGCCATTTAGCAGCAAAACTCAATTCCAGCCAAATAGAGTATATTGATCTAAAAAATCCAGAATTTCCCTTAGTACAAATGAACCAAAAAGATCAAAAATTAACTCCCAAAATCCCTAAAAACATCTAGCGTGTTTAATGTATTGATAGCTTTTAGTAAATTAAGAAGCTTTATGCTGATAAATATTCATTCTTTGACTGAACCCAATGCGGAAAAAAGAAAAATGCTTAAGTTTTTTATTAATATCCAACTCACGAGCCGAGGACATTGATGAAAACGGCTTGCGCCCTCATCGAAGTCCAGAGCCAAAAACGCTCTAGCTCTGGTTTAAACATTGCTTCTAGGCAATCAGTTTGGACTAATCTGTGCCGTAATTCCTATTGGGTGACGAAACCTCTTGGGAAATATTGATTTGTTGACCGCACTAGTGTATGTTCTCGTAAGATAGACTATTGCTTCAACAAAGTGTCCATTAAGACCCCCAAATAACAAATTAATCAGCTATTGTCTGACAAGTAAATTCTTGCTTATTTTAACCTTAAAGATAAGTAAGTGTAAGGTAAAATTTGTGTCTAAAGTTGCAATCATACCCAATGGTGAAATCTATTAACAATATTATTATTGAGGCAGAGAAGAGTCGCTGTAGTGTATCTTTACAACTTATACCTTCTGCTAAGAATAATGAAGAGATTAGTGTCTGCTTGAAGTTATACAGGTCGATTTTAGATAAAGGTAAGTATACTTTTCTCGAATTGGCTATGCGATCCGGCTGCATTAAAAGCTTATGCCATAGCAAATTTTCGTACTGCCAATTCTGTTAGGCTTGGCAGTAGTGAAAACAATAAAAAACAGTGCCATAGTATTGTGGCAGTGTCAAACTATAGTTGACTCTTAAGTGAATAACACCCGAAAAAGCCGTTTATCTACCCTTTTACAAATCCAATGACGCTTGATAATAACCAAGGACTTACCTATAAAAATTCCCAATCTACGGGACAGCCGGGGTTTTCTCTGTCAGTTAACTCGACTAATCCCTTTAATAACTCTGGGCTGAACTTCGGACAAAATCACGATGGTAAGAAGATTTCTGCTGAAAATAGCCGAATTGGCGAGATTGTACCTGGTCGGGTCGCCAACATCAAAGTGATTGGTGTCGGTGGCGGCGGTGGCAATGCTGTTAACCGCATGATCGAGTCTGATGTCTCTGGGGTAGAGTTTTGGTCTATTAACACTGATGCCCAAGCTCTTACCTTAGCCGGCGCTCCCAGTAGATTGCAAATTGGACAGAAGCTAACGCGGGGTTTAGGAGCAGGTGGCAATCCTGCCATTGGTCAAAAGGCAGCTGAGGAATCACGAGACGAAATTGCTACAGCTTTAGAGGGGGCAGACTTAGTATTTATCACTGCTGGTATGGGGGGTGGTACTGGGACAGGTGCAGCTCCAATCGTGGCAGAAGTAGCTAAAGAAATGGGCGCTCTTACTGTTGGTGTAGTCACACGTCCATTTGTGTTTGAGGGACGCCGCCGCACTAGCCAAGCGGAACAAGGTATTGAAGGACTAAAAAGTAGAGTAGATACACTGATCATTATCCCGAACAATAAACTGCTGGAAGTGATCCCCGAACAAACGCCTGTCCAAGAAGCTTTTCGCTATGCAGATGATGTACTGCGTCAAGGAGTGCAAGGTATTTCTGATATCATCACGATCCCCGGTTTGGTAAACGTTGACTTTGCTGATGTCCGAGCTGTGATGGCAGATGCCGGATCGGCATTGATGGGAATTGGCGTGAGTTCTGGAAAATCTAGAGCCAGAGAAGCTGCGATCGCAGCTATTTCCTCACCGTTACTAGAATGTTCTATTGAAGGCGCTAGAGGGGTTGTCTTTAATATTACTGGTGGTACTGATCTAACCTTACATGAAGTGAATGCTGCCGCCGAAGCAATCTACGAAGTAGTTGATCCCAACGCCAATATTATTTTTGGGGCTGTAATTGATGACAGGCTTCAAGGTGAGGTGAGAATTACTGTAATTGCTACTGGATTTACAGGTGAAGTGCAAGCGGCGCAGCAACAAAACGTGACTAGCGTTCGGATAGCACCTAATACCTCGAAGCGACCAACAACACAGCAACCCGCAATTAATCCCCCAACCTCAACTCCAACTCCAACTCCAACTCCAACTCCAACTCCAACTCCAGAACCAAAAGAAAAGCCTGGATTGGATATACCTTATTTTCTCAGAAACCGAGGTAAACCCCGAAATTAAAAAATTTTGGACTTCGGCGTGACACTTCCACCCTTCTATACGAGACGCTGCGCGAATGACCGGGGCAGGCAAAAGCTCAGTACAAAGATGCTCAGTCGAACGATTTTAAATTTTAGATGAAATTTGCAGTCTCAGGTCAGGCTGAGTACTGTATAAAATCTGCTAGTTCCAGAGTTTTACCAAGGGCAGGGGTAAGCAACACGTTGCCATCCCCAATTTTGCCAATTGGTAAAAAACTTGTCAACACTATTTTATAGAATGAACTTGCACAGAAGTCTCCTGATTCCCTTGTCTATCTGTGCTTTTGCAATAAAAAACCAGGAAGGACTGCCTAATTACGGATGTGTAGTTAAGGAGACGCGATAAATCGCCGTCTCTACAGGGAATCTATCCGTCAATTATTTCTTGACAGACTACTAGTCAAGAAGCGCGATCGCTCTCTTAGTCCGAAACCGAATTTATCGAACACGTCCATGTAAGGCTTAAATGCTGACTCAGATAATATCTGTTATGTAACTTGCTATTGCGTTCGCTCCAGTAAGTCATATCCTCGTCATATAGCAGTTCTCGTTTACGTTAGGTACACCCGTAGGGGCACGGCATGCCGTGCCCCTACACCTTGGGATATAACGTTAATGTTGTACCGCATCTGAATGGGAACCGCTATAAGGTGATTTATTTCTCTTGACATTGACGTGTTTATTTTCGGAGTAATGAACCGATGGGAACGCTTTATTTAGTAATTTCTTGTTAGTGTAGCGGTCTTGTGTTGGCTCCTTGTTGAATACCTTATAACTTCTATGTTGGATTAGGAATTGGGTGAGAAGAGAAAATCTCAATGCCCAATGCCCTATTAAACCTTAATTTTGGCGAACAAAGACTCGTATTGTTTTGTCGCTGATGGGGGTAATGGAAGCAAAAATTCACTTTTATCGAAAACTTTGCGTAGGCGTAGCCCGTCGTAGACATCGCTCTGTAACAGACTTACCAATGATTCTGGGATATCAGAAGCGTCAATATTTGTAGAAATTGGCGAATTACTTTTGGTCAGCACAGAAATTTGTTTAGCGGTGCTTGGTTGCCAACAAAAATCAATCCATTGGTCTGATAAAGTACCCTTAGTAATACCTGCGGGACGTACCCACAAGTCTGCCCAAATTGCTGTTCCTGACTCAGGGATAACTGCGGCAAGTTGCGAATAACGCCCCAAAACTGGCAGTACATCGCTTGACCAACCAACTGCTACCCAAGTGTCTCCCATAATTAGAGGTTCCAAGTAGGTATTGGAACTGTAGAACTTCACCTGTTGGTTTAATGTCTGTAATTCCTTTTCCAAGTCTGGAACTTGGTCAAGATTCTCTGTATTATAAGATTTTCCCAGCTTCTTTAAGACCAAACCAATAACTTCTCGTGGTTGATTGAGTAGAGAAATGCGTTGCTGTAGTCCATCTCGCCACAAATCACTCCAATCTTTGGGTGTCCATCCCAATTCTCGGAACTTATCACGGTTATAAACAATCACCGTGCTACCCCATCGGTAAGGTGCACCCCACACCTTTCCTTGAGTATCCAAGTTACCTTGGTCGTTGCGCGTTACCAGTTTCTTCCAACCTTCATCCAAAGAAGACCACTGCTTTAATTGGTTTCCTTGTATTTCATCCAATGGTTGAATCAATTTTTGCTCAATAGCTGCTTTTAGCCAGTAATCTCCCAATGTTACTAGGTCTACGTCAGCCGTTTTTTGACCTTGCCTAAAGGGTATAAAGCGACTCCACCCCTGTTCATCAGAGGCTTTTGGTTTCTGCTGCCAATTTTGTAATTCCTTAAATAAATCTTCTATATGTTCAACTGGAGCAAACTTTAATTGCACCTGTTGCTGCAAACTTTTGTGAAATTGATTAACTACCTGACCAGGTATTGAACCTTTTAATAACTGTACTTTTAGTTGCGTCCGGTTGTTTCCACCACAGCCAAAAAGCAGTTGTGAAAGTGCCAGTGTACTTGTACTTAACAAAAAAGACCGTCGATCCATTGATTTTGGATTTGAGATTTTTGATTATACCTAATAGTAAGCAGAAATTTACCAAAGGCCGACTAGCTAAAAAAGTGTAGTTGCAAAATTTTTAACATTTTTTCTTAGTAAAACCGATAAATCCGAATATTTGACTCAAATTAGCGAGTTTTTCCGCAAATAATTGCCTAAAAATTCATTTTACTTAGGACTTACGCAAAAGTACACGATGTAGGGGCAATTCATGTAGACGCAAAGCGGCTTCCCGCAGGGTATTGCCCCTACCTGAAAATAAGGGTTTTGGTTATTGTTTACGTAAGTCCTGTTACTCAGTAAATTTCCTTGAATTAAAAAAATGGCTGGAGAGATGCTCCCTAAAGCTTTTAGGTTTAATGTCGAGCAATGGGTTCGAGATATTAAGTAAAGCAACTATCCAGCCATCAAATTGATAAAAAACTTAAACACACTGTTACATATATCTACGTAATAGTGTGATATATCTACTTATAGGCTTTTAGTGAGTACTTCACTATGCAAACAAAAAAAAACAACCCTAAGACTGGTATCCTTAGGGCATTGTATGTTTCAAAAACCAAGATTTTCTTATTAATCTGCGTTTTTATCATTAGTGTTTTTGGCATCTTGTTATCAAATTGGTTAATGACAAGCCAAACAGCTTTCGCTAAGATTGACTTTTTGCAACCTGCTCCTACTCAACCACTAGGACATTACGACTATTTCGGGAAACTGCTCAATCCTCAACAAGCAGCACAAGTAGTTATAAATAAAAGACTCGATCCTAATGACCCGATTTCCTATCAACGTGTGGGTGCGGTTAAAATTACTCATGAATTAATCGCCCAAGGTGAAGATATATTCCTCAACCGCAAGATTGGCGACACATTTGGTTTGCAAGGGGTATTTGGTTTTGGACTTGGCATTGCTAAAATTTTGCCAGAATTACAGACAGCAATAGTTAAGTTGCAAGGTCAGCCGACAACGAACTTACAAATTATTCTGGAGAAGAATATAGCGTTAGGTAGTCGAACTTTTCCCAAAGGAACTGTCGTCAATACGGGCTTAAAAATGGAAAAGGGAGGGACTTTTCCTATTGGGCTGGGAATCACACCTAAGATTGATATTAGCTGTGCTGCGTGCCATGTATCTCTTTCAAATAAGGGTGAACGCCTTTTAGGAGTACCTAATGGCGAAATTGCCACGCCCCTGCTAGTTGCTTTAGCGCCAAATTCTTCTGCGGCATTTTCGCGGTTAAAGTTCAATCCCCTAAACCCAAAATACCGAGGTAATGGGAAAATTATTCTGGACAGTAAAGGTAATAAAGTAGAATTACCTGATCCGAAAAAGTTTGAAAAAGCTTTCGACGATGCAGTATTGGATGTGCCTTTTGGTAATTTTGAAAGTTCTTCAGATAGTATCAACAATACTACTCAAATTCCCAGCATCTTCACATTTAAGAATCATCCTTATTTCCTTGATGGACAGTTTGCTGCGGGGCCGTTTGGGGGACTCAGCGCTGTCAACAACGCTGTTCATTCTTCAGAAATCAATCTGTTAGCAGCTGCTCAACTCAGTGCAGAAACCCTTGGCATTGATCCAGAAGTTTATATTGGTACATTTCTTCAAAATGCTGCCGTTGAGAGCCTACGTTTACCAGAAGGAGTAATAGTAAAACCCTCAGAATGGCTGCGGGGAGCGATCGCACCGAATCCTACACAAGCAGAATTAGAAGACCAAATTGCTGCTCCTGGTACAGGAACTTATCCAAACCTACGTCCCAGTTTGTTTACTTACAACGGTTTAGTTTTCAGCCCAAATACTGCAAAGCCCGGTGATATTGCTAGCGGCTCTTTCCTATTTGCTGACAACGCTATGTCTGCTTTCCAAAATAGCTTAGTACCACCTGCAAACCAGACTTCGGAAAACTGGCAAGCGTTGAACAGCAATTCTGTTAAGCGTGGAGCAAAAATATTTGAGAAAGCCAATTGTGCAACTTGCCATATTCCACCTTTCTTCACTGACAACACAATTCATCCAATTGATGAAATTCGTACTAATCCAGCTCGTGCTGAGTCTCGCTTGGGGCTGAAGAAATTGTTAGTGCCACCCAAGTTATACACTTTCAATACTCCAGTTCCTATACCTGCTAATGCTGAAGTGCTGGATGTGCCAACGCAGGGTATCTCCGATACTCCCACAACTCTACCCAAAGGTATATTGCCAAAAGGCGGTTACAAAACTACTTCCTTGCGTGGTCTTTATTTAAGCGCCCCATATTTGCACGACGGTGGTGCAGCAGTGCGAGCAGGAAGCTTAAAGGTGAACTCAAATGGTAGTTTCACAGTTGTTAACAAGAGTGGCTTAGGGCTGACTGGCACTCTCAGCCAAGGTATACCTGCCGATGCAGCTAGCAGCTTGCGTGCCTTGGTTGATCGTGATCTTCGTACCTTTGTTGTGAAAGCCAACAAAGCTAACCCTAGCTTAGTGCGTAGTAATCTTGATGGTACGGGTCATCACTTCTATGTAGATAGACGGGCTGGGTTTAATTTTAACCAGCAAGCAGACCTAATTAATTTCTTGCTAGCACTTGATGACAATCCTGGAAGCTTTTAATTCAAGTTACGGCTGACATTGTATGTTAATACCAAGTCGTCTACAAATACGTCATGAACGCGACTTGGTATTACTTCAAGCAAGAGTAATAGAGGAAGCATTTAAAGCAATCTAAATAGCAGATGCACCATGAATCTTATCGATGGATGCCTTTATGGGGCTTTTTCTGAAAAGCTACTCTTTGGCTTTCGCTTCGTCCACCAGCCAAAACCAAGAGCAATCAATGAGCCACCTACTGTATAGGGTTCGGGAACAGACCGTGGAGTAACACTAAAGCTGCCATAATCTACATCACTTGAAAGCTCTGAATAACCTTCATTGAAACTACTGTAGAATACGTTAACGTTCCCATTTCCGTCTTCCCCGCTTCCAGAAACCAGGTAAGAAAAACCGTTTTGGGTTAACAGCGGCGTACTTGCATTCAAGAAATTATCATTAATACCGTATGTACTCGGTGAGAGCAATCCGATTATTGTCTCGGTAATTCCTTGGACTTTCCTTGTGCCACTGATTCCTGTGATTGTGTAATTGTTATTTATGGGATCTAGATCGGTGGTAGTAAGAGTGCCGCTAGCGGAAATCGGTGTACTATTTGCCTCATAACTGGGAAAAGAGTACTGAAAATCAAATAGCTGTACAGCTTGTGCCGCAGAAGACGCACCAATACCAGTGATGCCTATAACAGCACTAGCGGTAGCAATACCAAGATTTTTAACTAATTTCATCAAATAATGCTCCCGAAACAAGAAAGTAAACATATTTGGTAATTTTAACAAACAGCTAGATTTTTCCCTTTAGCATAGCTGACCAAAATTTACCAAAAGCTTTTTGAGTCCCGTAGTTTTGTTGTTAACTATTGATTTGGCTAAGGCGTTCGAGTTGGGCTTCAATGGCTGCCAGAAGTTGGTGTTGCTGCCAATCTTGGCTAAGATGGGCGGCTATGCAAGCGGCTCCAGCGCCCATACCTTCTTTGACAAAGCCCTGCTCATAAGCTCGAAGTTGGGGATAACGAGAATCAGCAAAGCTCAGATAAGTTGCTAGTAGAGGAGGGGTTCCTCCACTCTGAGTTAAACGGTCTTTTCCTAAGCCGAGGGCTAAGTCAACCGTAGCACCAGTAGGGTCTTCTGCTACCCAGCGGGTTGTGCCTACAACGACTGCTTTTGGTTGCCATGATAAGGCGTAAGCTTGAGCGATCGCACTGATCAGCGCATAAACTGCCAGCATTTGCGTCCCACCAGCCAACATTACACCACAACTACGACTAGCTGCGATCGCCATCCCAGCTACCACCACCTGCATCGGATCACCTACGGCGGCGGCGAGTTGTAGGGGGTCTACAGAATTTTGGATTGGAGATTGGAAGTTTATCTCCCCCTGCTCCCTGCTTCTCCTCATCTTCTCCAGCCCAGCTTGCACTAATGCCCACTTTTGCGCGTGGTTACAAACAGGGTGGCTACTGTTAACTTTTCCAGCAGCTTCTATACCCAAACCAGTTAAGATTGCCAGAGCAGTTGTAGTGCCTCCGACGACGCACTCACCGACAATCAAATACCCCTGTTGAATATTGGCAGCCAGGCGTTCTCCCCAAAGTAGCCCTTGTTCAAATAAGTGGTGTACTGTTGTGATTTCCATAGCAGCACCTCCACTTAAACACTTAGCAGGAGCGCCACCTAAATCAATTACTGGTACAGCAGGAGGCTGGGGTAAACCAGCATTAAACAAATGAATTGGGATCTTTAATGCCTCAAATACAGCGCGAGAAATCAATACAGGCGAAGCCCCAGCCGCCAATGGTGGTAGGGGATATTGGGGCTTATGTTCCGCGCCGTAATACAAAAACTCGGCATCGGCACAAGCAGTATATTTCCGATCCTCTGGAGTGCTACCAGCTGCTGAAATTCCTGGAATTAAACCAGTTTCAGTAAATCCTAAAACACAGGCAAATACGGGTAGATAACCATGATACTGTCGCAGCCATTCTTGAGCTTGTTCTTTTTGGGTATAAATACTAATCAAGTCATTAGTCATTAGTCATTAGTCATTAGTCATTAGTTAAGACTCATTTAACCAAGGACAAAGGACAAATAACAAAGGACAAGTAACTATCTTTCATAATCCATCAAGACTTGTACCCAGCGTGGGGGACGGGGAATAGGGTTGCCCAGGCGTTCAAAAAGCAACCATGCTGCTAGGTGCACCAAAAAAAGGTAGATAAAGTTGTTGAGTAAAATTAGAGCGATCGCCCCCACTTGAATCAAAAACACATTGGGACTCGCCAATATACTCAGCTTCAAAAATAACCATTCGATGAACTCAGTTACCTGGGTAATCACATAAATCCACAGGTCTTCACCTGACAAAACAGATAGCAACCACAGCCGAAAAAAGACCCCCAAGGTACCCAACAGCGTACCTAAGGTAATAGAAACAATCCAGGGAACACGGGGACGATACCACGTTGCCCCCAAAAGCACGCCCATAAACCCGAAGGGCATGACAAACAGCAAACTGCGGGCTGGCCCCATCAGTACCGTCAGCAGTAACCCGGAGGTGAGTGCTGCCATCCATGCGGCACGTTTGCCCCAACGCAGATAAACTAGAGCGATCGGCACTGGAAAAAATATCCGCAAAACTGGCCCCAAGGGAAAGTAGAAATTAATAAACCAAATCAAGCTAGCGGTACTGGCTAAAAACGCTGTTTCCACCATCCTCAAGGGCGCATCAGCTTTGAGTTGAGGATGCATTAACTGCTGTTCTTTGTCTAACCAATGATCGCGGGAAGTTTGAGATTCAGGGGATGGATCTTCCTCCGGCTGATCTGGCAGAGAATCTAAAATACTCATATTTAACAAGTTATTAAACTATCATTTTTTCTAAGGCTGACAAATCGGGGATACAAATACTATCTTGATCCCGTTTAATCAACCCTTTTTTTTCTAGCCTTGTCAATACTCGTGTCACTGTTTCCCGCGCCAGTCCGCTTAAACTACTCAATTCCCGATGAGGTAAATTGGGGATTTCGGTTCCTGTTTGCCCTTTTTTTCCCTGTCCTTCTGCCAAAAACAGCAATGTATCTGCCACGCGTGACTGGCTATCAGATTCCCGTAATCGCAATCGGCGATTTACTTGCCGCAAACGTCGTGCCATGAGTTGCGCCAATCGAATTCCTGCCAAGGGTTCTATATGAAGTAGCTTGACAAAATCCTGAGCGGGCATACTACCGATTACTGTCGGAGCCAGGGTAATTACATCTGTGGAGCGAGGTACTTCATCTAGCGCCGCCATTTCACCAAACAATTCCCCTTTGCCAAGAATATTCAGCGTTACCTCTTTTCCTTCCAGATTGTAGGTGCGAATTTTTACCCAGCCGTCCATAATAAAATACACAGAACCGCTCCAGTCATTTTCCAGCAAAATCACCTGATTGGCTGGGTGAGTGCGGGCCACAAGATGGATGAGGACTGATTTTACAACAACTTCTGGCAACCCTTGAAAAAAGGGAGCCGACGTGATCATCCAGGAATTAGCCTGTGCCTGCAAGCTAGATCGGTCTTCCATTACGACATCTTTATTCAAGCTGCTATATATACAACAAACAAGAGCATCATTTTAAGCCTAAGCTATCAAGCACAGTCTCGTTTCAAAGGGAAAACTAAACTATGCTACATAAGAAAGCGACAAGAGCGTTTTTCTAAACAATTTTTACCTATAGGTTTAAACGAGGTAAAAGTTTTGTAAAAAGTAGTTAATAACCTTGTGTAGTATTGCTTAGGGGCTAGCTGGACTGCAAACTTGATTAGTTAAGAATATAGGCAAACAACATCAATGATACTAAAGTGAGTAAATTATTGCTCACGTATTTTAGCGGTTTTCCAAAGTTTATAGATGCAACACTTAGGAATGTGGATTAAATAAAGTGCAAAAGTAGGGTGTGTTAGCGGAGCGTAACGCACCATTCCAAGTTAAATAAGAATTGCACGTTATTAAATTTGAGTTCCTTAGGGTAACGCCCAATAGTAATGTGTGTATCGCAAGACTACAATTAGCTTTAAACAAACGCTGACTGAAGATTGCCACGAATCCCAGTAATTCATAACATAATGACAGTCACAAGTCCAACAGCGGCTTTTGCCACTCAAAACTTCTCCTACGGTCAACGCTGCCCGTAGCAAGATCCCCATAGGGGTATGGTGATTGTAAAGTAATTGTCACATTAATTGACATACAGTTCTAGCTAAGGTAATTGAAAGTGACTTCCAGTGCAGATGAAATTCAAAAGCTGATCGCAGACATTGACAATTTACTTGCCAGTGGTGGCAAGCGCCTGTCTAGATTTCTGCCTGGTCAGGCGCAAGAGCCTAAAGAGGTTTTAGAACGAATTCGCAACTTCTTAGTGAGGCTACAAGAAAAAGAGACATTACAGAGCGGCATCCAAAATCAGCCTTCTGGAGAACCGCGTTCGCCCTTGGCGGAGCGATCGCTTTTGTTAACAAAATTACTTGATCAAAATAATAACCAGTATCCACTACCGCAGCCCCAACTCAATCAGGAGCATAGTACTGTTGGAGCCGGACAATTAAAAAATGAATTTTCGAGCTTGATACAGCCATTGCGATCGGAATTAGAGGGGCTATTGCAAGAGCGAGCCACTCTCGTACAGGAAATTAGGCAACTAGAGCAAAGGCGATTACAAAACTACTCTTTAGCGCAGCAGTTGACAAACCAGGAGCAGATGATTACCGAGTTTTTACAGGTACTCATGAGCCGCCTTGTGCCAAGTTTAACGCCACTGGTAGCAAAAACTTGGGAGAATTCCGCCAATTCTTCAGAAGTAACTAATCAAGCAACCTCTGTAACTCAACCTTTTTTAGAATCACCAGACGGTGTGGAGCGGTTAACCCATCTGGCCAGGGAGTTGGATCAACGTCTATTATCACTAGATGGGACTGTGAATGTTGTCTTTGAGGGACTACAGCGTAACATTAATACCTATTACGAGTCCTTATCGCAAGCGCTGGCAAGAATGCATAGCAAGGGAATGCAAGGCGAAGAGTTGATGGTCAGCTTTCTCAACAATTTGATCCAACATTTGCAGCAACAATCCCCTAATTTCCAGCCATCTTTCCTTGGGGTGGAATCTGAAACACTGCCTCCATTAACATCATTGGCTGATTCAGCCGATATTGGCACTGGAGTTGCGCCCCAACCCCTGGAGCTTATACAGCCAGAAACTTCATCTTCACTCACAATTAATCCTGAGCAACAGGATACTATTCTCACAGAGGATCTAGATGCAGTACTGTTTCAGCTTGGCTTAGACTCGCCTCAATCTTCTGGAAACGCGACCGAATTACCACAAGATATTTCTACGTTAATTGGTGATGAAGTAGACCAACTTTACGCCAGTTTATTCGGTACTGATGATGTTGATAACCCAAGCCTTGAGGTTGCCATAAATGACTTATCTGCTACTGTCACAGCCTCCCGATCAATATTGAATATCGCTGAGGATGCACCTGCCCCTCCAACCGTGGATTCTGCGGTTGTAACACCAGATATAGGTTTTTTGGATTTAGGCAACGCTGACTCACAAATAACCCAAGAAACTCCAGTAGAAACCACAGATTTATCAGAAGCACTATTTTTTCAAGAGGATACTGACTTAGACTTGCCTTTTAGCTTCTCTGCACTACAAGAAGTTTCGGCAACAAACAGTTTGGTGCAACTCGGCACTGAGCCAGCTAGTGCTGATACAATTACCACTCTGACTGAGCTATTGGCTGATGCAGGTAGCGATCAGCAACTATTGGAAGTGTCATCCTCTGTGGATAATGCCACAACTACGGCATCAGTCACCTCCGAAGTCGCAGAAATTGCGATCGCAAAACCTACCGATGGCGTAGCATCTCGCACATCGGAAGTATTGATTAAGGATGATCAGCCAGAATCGTCTTTAGATAATTACATTGCTGCTTCGCCCCAGGAAAACTTGCTTTCTGTTGAGTCAAACCAGGCTTCAGTCGTGCCTGATATTTATTTAGACGAAGAACAGTTACAGCAATTAGATCGGGATTTGGTTAATTTTGATCAGCAGCTAAATTCTGAGTCGCAGCCACCTACTAAGTTAGATGGTTTCTCGGAACTAATTGGTAAAACTCAAGACACAATCTCCACAACTTCCCCTGATAATCTTGAAATAGCAGAAAATAACTCAACTGCCGCTTTTTCCAGTTTGGCAGTTCCCCAGGTAGAAACTGAAAAAAAGGAAATCACAACTCCTGTTCAAGAAAGTTCCTTACCTCCAATTTCCAACTCCATAAACAATCCAGAAGTTCCGCTCAATGTTCTAGAATCAGTCTGGTATTTAGGAATTGATTTAGGTACAACAGGAATTTCTGCCGCATTATTAAATCGCTCGACTTTTGTTGTACATCCTATCTACTGGTCAGCAGAAAATCCCCCAGGAACAACTTCCTTCCAGCAATCATTTCGTCTACCAACAGAGGTTTATCTGCCTACAGCTTCTGTACCCCAGAGCGAAAATGAAAGTATTGAAGTACATGAGCAGACAGCACCTGCGGCTGTTGCCCAGGAAAAAGTATCTGACCCCTCGCCTACCACTCCTGCACCACCTAAATCAACAGCAGATCCGACGAGAAACAATCTCTACTCGGCACAGTTGAAGCCCTATTTACAAGTAGCCATTCCCTACAAGAGTGAGCGACAAAAATGGGAACCTGTTTTGCAATTAAATGAATTTTCGGCAGGGCCTTTGATTTGGGTTGTGCGATCGCTCTCTAAACTCCTGTTGACTCTAAAATCCGATCAGACTAGTACCACCCCTAGTTTAATGGCTGCTGCTGTTGGCATCGACGAACCAAATTTTCCCCAGATTATCAATAATATTGCTGGTGTGATTTGCACCTGCCCATCTAGTTGGTCGGAACAATACCGCTTCAACGTCCGCGAAGCTTTACTCACCAGCAAACTGATCCAACATCCGCAGCAAGTCTTTTTTGTGGAAGAAGCGATCGCTAGTCTACTCCCGGAACTCGATGCTGCTGACGGTGAGCAAGTAAAATTAAGCGATGCCTCCGGCGGGCTACGCCAACGTCAGGGTTCTCATCCGGCAAAAACCAGCGAACATCCCATTGTTGGCAACACCCTCGTCATTAATATTGGGGCAACTGCTACAGAAATGTTGCTGGTTGATATACCAGAAACCCTGCTGCAATTGACATACAATGATTTCATGCTCCACAGTTTTGCATACGCTGGCAAGGGAATTGAACAAGATATTATCTGCCAACTGCTACTGCCACCGAAATCTCGGCAATCCCGAAGAGAAACACAAGGCGATGCCTCCGGCGAGCTACGCCTACGCAAAAACATTACCAGTAATCTTTGGCAATGGCAACCGTCAATTCCCGGTTTAGACCAAATGCGCTGGGAGAGTTTAAAGTTAGAAGAATTAGAACTACCGCGAGTCGGGGAGCCAGATATCACCGCTCGGATTCGCCTCCAACAGCGTCTAGAAAGTTCTCTACTGGGACAGGCGGTATTAGATGCAGCACTAGCTCTGAAGCTGATTTTGCAACATCAAGACTCTTTTACCCTAGAATTGGCTGATCAGCAGTGGATTTTGCAGCGAAGAGACTTAGAAAGTCAGGTATTTATCCCCTTTGTGCGCCGCCTGAATCGAGAACTCAACAAGTTATTGGTAGCTCGTGGCATCCCCACAGAAGCAATTAATCAAGCTATCTTGACCGGTGGTGTGGCTTGTATCGGGACTGTGAACCGATGGCTACAGCAAAAACTCCCCAACGCTAAAATTATTCAAGATTTATATCTGGGCGAAAATGGCGCTCCTAATTGCAGTCGGGTTGCCTACGGCTTGGCGATGCTGCCTCTACATCCCCAGGTATTAGATATACCCAGACAACAGTATACTGATTATTTTCTGTTCACAGAATTGCTGCGGCTGCTACCAGACCGATCCTTATCTTTCGGTGAAGTTATCCAGTTATTTGAGAGTCGTGGGATAAATACTCGCACTTGTCAGCAACGGCTGCTAGCTTTTTTGGAGGGTGAACTGCCTTCGGGTTTGATACCTTCAGTCACAGACTCAACTTGGCTTACCCAGAGTTCTCAAGAAAACCCTGACTACAAAGCGATCGCCACGGCACCACTTTTTGAGAAACAAGGCAGTCTCACCTATCGTCCCAATTCCCAACAACTGTTGTCTTTGCGTCATTATCTAGATGCTATCAAGGCTAGTAATCAACAATCACTGGAGGAACCATATACAGTGAATTTTGCCTTAGCTCCTCACAAACATATTCGGTAAATGGAGAAATGGGGGTGAGAAATTCTACTCACCCGACTATTTCGCTTATTCACTCACCACAGAAGCACTGCTCTCTTGAGCTTCCTGCCAAAGTTTCTGCAAAAAGAACTCAGCGCGATCGCTCATCGTGGTGAAAAATACACCTACAGCATCCTCGGAACTATTTGATAGCCAAGAACCCCGCAGAGTGACTTCCATATATTCGGCATCGCAGCCACTAAGGGCAATAATTTCTCTGTCACCTTTTTTTACCTCAACCTTGAGCAACTCTACTCCTGGCAAATCAATAGGAAGCAAGAAGGAGGCGGTAATGGGTTCAATGAACAAACTTTGCCCAACTCGCAGGGACAAAATCACTCGTTGCGCTACCCATTCCTCTAGCGACTGAGTAAGACATTCTAAATAAAAGCTGCTTTCAGTGTAAGTTAATTTCAGCATTCCTTATGCTCTCCTGTGATTCCAGGTTTGCTTGCACATCCATCCAAAACTATTCAACAATTGCTCTAACATTTGCATTGCGATCGCTATCAGGCGGATGCTTTGCATCATTGCGCTGTACATCGTTGCTTTGGCGCAGCCTCTGGTAGAGAAGCGTCTGTAGAGAAGATATCGTCACAGATCCACTCCTTATAAAAAAACCCCCGCTTCAAGTTTGGGTGAAGCGGGGGTTAGAAATTGACCGGAAAACTTTCTGGTCTTATATTGGTACAGTATTTCTTTGCCTGTACCCCCCGCTTCTTTCATTTAGTTGTGGTTTTGCAATCAGTACACTAATGCTGAGATATCTAAAATCATAATTACCCTCTGTGATTTGCCGATGATTTTGGCTGCCATCGCCCATAAATAAATACTCCACTTCCATAGCGGCTGATTCCCAATTGCCTCGGCAATTGGTAGCACACAAAGAAGTGGAGATGGGGTAAATGGATTTCACAGAAAATTTCACCTATTAAACATTCCTTTAAACATACTACACTTGTATTACTATCCTGTCTATACCTCTAAGGAGAAAAAGTAATGCATACGATCGCTCGCACCCCAACAACTGATATGGAAGTTACCAGCATCCGCCTCGAGCGGGAACTCAAAGATAAACTCAAAGAAATAGCTGGCAATCAGGGATATCAAGCTCTGATCCGAGATATTCTTTGGAATTATGTCCAGCAGAAATCAGGTGAGTGGAAGCCTCGATTTTCCCAAGCTGACATTCGAGCTAGCATACCTGCCACAGCTCAACAAGAAGAACGCTGTGTACTAACAGGTCAACTAATTCAACCCCAACAACCGATGTTGTTAGGACTGACGAGGAATGGCGACATGGTTCCTCTGAGTGTCGAGAGTTTGGCTGGATAGTCTTATGTTCTAGCGGGTACAGCCCAGTTATCCTTACTGATAATTGGGTTGTATTCAAAATTTAGCTTTATAGTAACACAGATAAAAGAGTCGCCTTTTAAACGTCCCAATATTAAGAATTGATATTACAATAATTTTGATTAAATTCAGTATTTATACGGTTAAATTTCTCAAGCTTTTGCCTTAATTCTAGAGAAAATACGGTTTATGTATACTTCATAGAGAAGATATCCTAAATCAAGGTTAGTTAATCATCTCAATATAAAAAAGAAGCCATAAGTAAGCTGGCTGAGGCATTTTAGGATATCTTAAGTATTTCATTACCTATTGTATCAATTTGCCTAACATAGCGGGAATTTGGCCATCCGACATAGAAAAGGGCTATAACGGGTGAGAGAAAGTATTCATAACAAGATTTGTCAATTATGAGGGTGTAGCAAGACAACTAACCGTGAAGAATAAATATGCCAAAAGGTTGGGTGCATAAACAATGGAGTTATTATCGGAGGACGTGCTAGGAATGAAAAAGCCTTTATCGTCGCCACCACAGTACATAGATGACATAGATCAACCACAACCTTACAGAGTCAAGCTGATGCATCATCAGGAAGCACCTGCCCGGGAGTTGATACAAAAGATTAACCAAATTATTGTCAATAGCTCGACTACGGCATTGATGCTGCAAGATATTGCTCAATTGCTAGGAGTTGTTTTTCAAGTAGATTGCTGCTGCTTGGTTTCAGTAACGGGTGAGACATCCGACGAAGCGACTACTGCCAATTGGTGTGCTGATGAGTATCTAGGTTTGCCACACCAAGAAGAGATGTTTTCGATGGAACAGTTGCTTATGCACTCGCCAGTGCTGCAATGTGCTGCTGAAACATTGACTATTGAAGATATTCCGATCATTCAGAACAGTCTGATAATTGGCTGTAAATATTTGCCATTACCAATAAAAGCAGTATTGGCAATTCCCACCCGGTTTGGTGGCAATAATAATGGGGTGATTAGTCTGATTAAATTCCAGCCTTATAATTGGAGCGAATCAGAAAAGCAACTGCTTAAAGAAGTGGAGTCGTCTTGCGCGATCGCTTTTTCTCGCGTAGCCCAAGCCCAGATAATTGCTCATCAACAACAGTCTCTGGAAAAGAGCAACCAGTATCAAAGCTTAATCAAGCAATTAACAATACTGAATCGCAGCAACTGGGAGCTAAATCAAATGCTCCAGTTAATTATTGCCTCTACTGCTGAATCTCTACAAGCAGATCGAGGTTTGCTCATACAGCTAAAATATACAGATCCCCGATTTAGGACTCAAGGTAAAAAACAAATTCCCAAAGCGAAAGCTACAGTAATCGGCCAATGGGCTAGGGAAATACAAAGTCTCCGCACTAGTAAACCAAATACCTTAGATCAATCTTTCTTGCTTTCAGACTGCGGTTTATGCCAGCGCGCTTTTATAGATCCAGGAAAAGCAGTAATCTTCGATGACTATACAGACCAAAACGATACCTCCAAAGTAGCTCCATTATTTACAATAGAGGAATTGCCTGCCGTACTATTAGTACCATTAGAAAGTCAAGGCCAAATCTTAGGATTCTTGGTGCTACAGCAATCTGTTACTCGTAGTTGGCAACCAGCAGAATTAAATCTTGTGGAAATGGTTTGTACTCAAGTGAGTAAGTCCATAATTCAGTCACAGACATTGCGCCAAGTCCAAACTTTGGTAGATGATCGGACGGCAAAATTACAGAGCAGCCTGAAAATTGAGCAAAAATTGCGTGAAACACTAAAGCAGCAATTTACGGAGATGCGGAAACTTAGCGAACTCAAAGATGAGTTTTTGAGCAACATGAGCGATCGCTTGCGCTATCCTCTGACAAATATGCGGATGTCAATTCGTAATTTACGTTTGCCAGGAATAGCACCAGAACGTCAGGCTAGATATCTGGATATCCTCGAGGAGGAGTGTACAAAGGAAATAAACTTAATTAATGACTTGTTGACACTCCAAAAACTAGAGTCGCCTCACCAAGCCCCACAATTAGAAACTATAAATTTAAATACTAGAATCCAGGATATAGCAGCATCTTTTGAGACAAAACTCGCAGAGAGGGGATTAAAAATTTCGGTAGGTTTACCAGAAGATTCCCTAGAACTACAAACTGAATCAGAGAGTTTTGACCGCATTCTCCAAGAGTTATTAACTAATGCCTGTAAATACTCAGAGCATGATACTATCGTTCATCTGCAAGCTGGTCATCGAGTTGATCAACTAATTGATCAAGTTATCATGAAAGTGACGAATACAGGACCTGCCATTTCCGAAGAAGAAGCGACTTACATCTTTGACAAGTTCCGTCGCGGAAAAGGGCGCTGGACTCCGGGTACTGGCTTAGGACTTGCTTTGGTCAAGTCTTTAGTTCACCATCTAGATGGGGCGATCGCTGTTGAAAGTCTACAAATCTCGGATTCTCAACAAAGCGAAATTTGCTTCACCCTGACTCTGCCCCAATTTTCTGACGAAAGCAAACCATAATTCTGAAAGTGATTAAAGAACAAAACACAACCGAGAATTTTGATTTCCCATCTCCTAGTGATGACATCAACCTAGAAGGAGATTTGCTTGCTGATGCAGTTGCTTTGGCAGCAAAGGTAGAAATTAAAATTGAGAAAATAGCCCAGCGACAGCGGCAAATTAGTGCTAGAATCCAAATTCCCCAACCAGTAGAACACATCTGGAAGGTTTTGACAGATTATGAAGCTTTACCTGATTTTCTTCCCAACCTTGCCAAGAGTCGTCTAATCGAGCATCCTAACGGTGGTATTCGACTGGAGCAAATAGGCTCCCAACGCTTACTAAATATCAACTTCTGTGCGCGTGTAGTTCTGGATTTGGAAGAATACTTTCCTAAAGAAATTAATTTCCACATGGTAGAGGGAGATTTTAAAGGCTTTTCTGGTAGCTGGTGCTTAGAGCCTTATTCGCTAGGTGAGTATATAGGAACAAATCTTTGCTACACAATTCAAGTTTGGCCTAAACGCACCATGCCAGTGGCAATCATTGAAAACCGCCTGAGCAAAGATTTACGGTTAAATCTTTTAGCTATTCATCAACGTGTAGAACACTTAGCCAGCAAAAAACCTTATGTTTAGTTATACTATCATTCAGTAAGAATCCTGAATGATAGTTTGGATTGAAAAGTTACAAGCAAAAACACCTTTGTTTTTTATTTTTTGAAAGTACCCCCAGGGGAATTCGAATCCCCGTTACCTCCGTGAAAGGGAGGTGTCCTAGGCCTCTAGACGATGGGGGCATAAAACTCAGACCTTTTATAAGGTAACGAATTTCCTGGCTTATGTCAACAGGTTTTGCCAAAAAAAGTTGGTGGCAGCTAAACTGGGTGGAGGCAAAAGCTTGAAGAGGACACACAGCATGGAGACACAAGAATAAGTCTGTAGATACTCTACGAGTTCTGCGTTTGCGGAGCGTCCATAGGGAAGGAGTACTTGCAGGGTGCGTCGGCATCCGGCAATCGGAACTTTGGGGAACGCGAATATAGAAAAAACGCTAAATTCCACAGGGGAAAAAGGGTATGATGTTGTACCCTTTGACACTCTCAGGTCTAAAGACACTGAGATTCTTTAATCAAAGACATGACTTGCTCATCCAGGATTGCTCCAGCATGAGAGTACCTTTGAGCTTTAATCGTCCAATCCCCTTTTTGTCGCTGAAGTTTATAGATTTACGATCATCAGCAAGCTTGATGAACTCAGCCGGAAGGTCGCCCCTCCGACTGGTCTTCAAAACCGTGCTTGAGATTTTCACCTCACACGGCTCCTCAACAATCTGGTCTGTTGTCACAAACACCTTACGTCTTTGGTATTGATGTTGCCATCTTCAGACGTTTTCTTATCGTGGCAATGTCGGTGTAATAGCTGCCAGTTTTTATATTCGTCTTTACCCCCCAAATATTTGGGGATGATATGGTCGATTTCTAGCAGGTCGTCAGTTTTGAAGAATAGCCCACAGTATGGGCATTTTCCCTTTTGCTTTTTAAGTAGAATTGCTACTTTAGTGGGCGTTTCGGGGTGTTCTCCCTTCCTGGTTGCCCAATAGACCCAATTACCATCGTAGGGGCTGGAGTTTCCTTTCACTTTTATGTGTCTTTTGATGGGGGTTTTGGCAGGATTTGCCAATTCCCATCCATCTGGACTTTTAAAGTTCCAGTGTGTTTGCCAGTACTTTCTGACAACCCACCTCTTACCCTTTCTGGGGTGTCTGCGGCTAGCCCATACCAGTAGCCTTTTAAATAGCATTGTTATTTCTAGGATTTGGTGGTGTTGGCGTACCCATGACTCTACAGCACACAACCGATGATCTGCTTGAGTGAGTATGTATGTTAAGAATAATACAGCTAGTTGCCCATTGCTCAGACCCAGACGATTTCCATGTGGTGTTGGTAATTCTCGATCAATTGACAACTGAATCTGCATTTGTGACAACCAGTGGATGATTACCGGAAGGTCATCTACTCGTTCTGAGGTTGTGTTATTTAATTGTTCCATTACTGCCTCAATTATTCCGGAGTGCCTTTGTACACTACCCTTTTAGGCTGTTATTTGGTTATTACGTTTCTTAAATAAGCGAACCAACCGATATTATCTTACCTTTGTCTTAATTTACTATGAAACTCTCTCATATCCAACGCACTATTCTTGTATCCCAAATACTAGAAGAAATAACTGAAATCTGGTGTCAATGGCGTAAACAAAAACTGCCACTGTATTTGTTCCTGGCGATGTGTTTCAACTTAGTGGTTGCACCTCTGGTCTATGCTGCCACAGATGAACAACTTTCCCGCAGTCAATCTTGGGGATTGGGGCTGTTAGGAATGGTAACGCTAGGGCTTTCCATCTATCTATTTTTTGTAATGTTTGTACCGGAGAAATTCTAATGAGTTTTGCACGCGAATCTAGCAGAGCTATTCGTTCTACCTTGGTACTTTGGGTAATTGGCGCAATTATTTATCCTTTGGCGATGATTGCCTTTGGACAGATTGCGTTTCCATTTCAAGCAAATGGTAGTCTACTGAAAAATAGCACAGGTCAGATTGTTGGTTCTGCCTTAATTGGTCAACCTTTTAGTAGCGATCGCTATTTTAACAGCCGTCCCAGCACCAGCAGCTACAGCACAGCCGATCCCAAAAAGGACGATGCGGGAGTTTTGAAAACTGGAGTTTCCGGTGCTAGTAACTTGGCTCCCAGTAATCCCGCATTACTGGAACGCATCAAAGGTAAAGATGATCCCGATCCCAGCAAAAAGGTTGAGGGTGAGTTGAATCGTTTAAAAACAGCAGGTGTACAGCCGACTGCCGATCTAGTTTATACCTCTGGTTCTAGCCTTGATCCTCACATTACTCCCGAAGCTGCGATCGCGCAAATTGGCCGAGTAGCTAAAGCGCGGGGAGTTCAGCCCACCCAACTAGAAACTTTAATTGCTCAAAACACCGATAGTCGCTTTCTCGGCATCTTTGGCGAACCTGGAGTTAATGTTTTGAAGCTGAATTTAGCTCTGGATCAAATTAAGAGATAAAGGCATGGAAAACACCGAAAAGGGGACGTTGCTGATTGATGCTACGCCTCCTTTTCAGAATTTCCCTTTCCTTCTCTACGAGACGCTGGTAATCGTTCAGGGAGTATGCTGTCGGCGCACCCCCTGAACGATTACAAAATAACCTACTTAGCGTAAAAGTGTTCTTACTATAGCAATTCTAAATCATTCGTGAGAGAGAAAATCGCTGAAAGGCTTTAAAATACTTACTTCTAACCTCAGTATTTTCTCACGTTTCAATTCGGATTGCTATATGTGGTTTATTTACTTGAAAAATGCTGTAACTCTGATTTCGACCGGAATGCGGATGTAGGACTAGACTTAGTTTGACTCAAAACAGATACAGGCCAAATTTTGATAGTTTCGTCTCCACTGCTACTAGCTAATGTATTACCTTGAGGGCTGAAAACAACTGACCAAACAGATTTGGAATGCTCTGCCAAGTTGCTCAATAATTTGCCTGTGGGCAAGTCCCACAGCTTGATAGTTTTGTCATAGCTACCACTGGCGATTTCTCGTCCATCTGGGCTAAAGGCGATGGAATTCACCATTCCCGAATGTCCGGTTAGTGTGTGGATTACTTGCCCAGTGTTAACCTGCCAAATCTTAATCCTGTTATCCGCACTCCCACTAGCAAGAAGTTGCCCGTTGGGACTAAAGACAATTGACCTAACTGCTCCTGAATGTTCCGCCAGCAAGCGCAACATTTTGCCATCAGCGAACTGCCAAATCTTGATGGTGCCATTTTCACTGCCACTAGCTAAGGTATTACCTTGAGGACTAAAAGCAATAGACCTGATCAAATCTATATCCTGAAGCGTATAAAGTAGTTTGCCAGAGTGCAAATTCCATAAGCGTATAGTTTTGTCAGCACTGCCACTAGCTAGTAACATTCCATTCGGACTAATGGCAATTGCTTTTACATCATCTGTATGACCTTCGAGGGTATTAATCAAGGTATCAGTTTTTAAATTCCACAACTTAATTCGGTTATCCCAGCTACCACTGGCGAGGATATTCCCATCGGGACTGACGGCGAGGGATTCAACTGCATCATTATGCCCTTTTAAGGTGTGGAGTAATTTGCTACCTTGCAGATTCCAAATTTTGATCATGCCGTCATAACTGCCACTAGCTAAAGTCCTGCCATCCGGGAAGAAGGCAAGTGCATAAACCCAGGCTGAATGCCCTTTAAGAGTATTAGAAGATTGAGTGATTGGCCAAGCCTTAGAGGTAGGTGTGAGCGTTTTTGATTGTGAAAGCGATCTAGAGCTGATGATCCCAATAGTAGTAGCTATTGCCGTTATTACTAAGACGGCTGGAACTTTCCAGTGAGTTGGCTTTAATATCATAGAGAGAAACTCCATTTACAGAACGACTGCGACAAGTGATAAAGCTATTTAACCCAGGGTTAGTAAGGAATGTGGATTAAATAAAGTGCAAAAGTAGGGTGTGTTAGCGGAGCGTAACGCACCATTCCAAGTTAAATAAGAATTGCACGTTATTAAATTTGCGTTCCTAAATCTAATTTGAATGTGAATGGTATCGTTCGCATGGGGAAGTAAACATCGTCTTGTTTTGAGGCAAGTTAAAGTAGCTATTAACAATTCAAAGCTATTTAATGTTGTTTGTTGGCAATTTTGTTTGAGATGTTTTTATTTCAGATGTTTTTATTTCAGATGTTTTAGCGTTAGCTTTTTGTTGTTTATTCTGGCGTTCAAGCCATAATCGGATGAGAAATAAAACTGTTATTCCGGTAATAGTCACCATTCCAATCGGCGTTAAATATGTCCAGTGACCTGACATCTTGTCCAAAATATGCCAGATTAAAAGAAACATAGCCAAGTAAGTTAATTGATGTAACTTCTTCCAGTTCTTTTTAAGTCTCTTTACACTCCAGTCGTTAGAGGTAATAGCCAAAATTGCAAAAATCGTGAACGTGGCTACTCCCTGACAATAAACCCAATATGTCTTCAAATCCAAAAAATCAAAGTTTCTTTTTTGGACTAATAAGAATCCATGAACTAAAGCAAAAAAGAAAGCTAAAATACCAATGTGGCGACGATTTTTCAGCAGTATTTTAGGAATGCTAGTCTGTCGTACCTCTGGAAAAACAATCCTCAAGATTGTCGGAAACAATGTAAGAATATAGCTAATTAATGCCAATAATCCCAGGATATTAGCCAACGGTGGTGTATCCATTATCATGGCGATCGCTCCTTTTTTTTTTCAAATTCAAGCAATAGACCTCTTGCATAAGTCGATTTCGCTAACATGCCTACAATACTATCAGCCTCCGTTTTGGTATTTATGCAAGAGGTCTTATGAGCCTGGCCAATCAAAAGCCGGACAATTGCTAATTTTTGTCTGTTCTTGAGTGCAGATAGTACTGGTAAAAGGGGCGGATATATACTTTCATACCCATTTAGAAATTCATACCCATTTAGAAATTCATACCCATTTAGAAATTCATACCCATTTAGAAATTCATACCCATTTAGAAATTCATACCCATTTAGAAATTCATACCCTTACTGATTCCCTTTTAACATTTAGTTTGTCTACCTTGTTTTACCATCTAATACATAATATAGCAATCCAATTAAGTTATTAAATTATGAGCAAATTACAGAGATTAAAACTAATTATTATTTATCCGCTTTTTAGCCTTTTTTTTCTCTCCCAAAAATTTAATATTGCTATATTTAATAATTGCTTAATTGATTTTTATAGTTGTATTTTCAATGTCAGCAATGGTTTGGCAAGCGTACTTGAGGCTATATACTAGCGATCGCAGTCTATCTATTAAGTTCAATCAAGTTGTTTTCCCAGATTTTCAGCAACTAACTATTAATCTAAACTTAACTTTTATGCTTGTTTTTTTACCTTTATCTATACTTCTGGCTGATATGTTTTAGTGATAAAACATATAAGTTTAATAAATACTTAGATGAATATTGGTTCCTATAATTAAAATATTTTATATTTCTTAAAAATCTGCAAGTCAGAGTTTCCTGACAATCTTGATATGTGATACACCAAGACTTCTGGTGCAGATGTCAAAAGTTAAATTGTTAACAATTTGTATGTCGCAAATCTATGATTTTGCAAATTAAATGTCGTTTATTAAGATTTAACTGTTTTGCACATTAGATGTCGCTTCTTTAAGGATTTTATGGTACATTAGTATCTTAATTATTCATGAGTGGGCTGCACTCTATGGCAGACGAAGAATTTGAGTTTACTGAAGGATCAACGCAAGCTCCAGACGCTTGTAATTTCTACTGAAGCACTTAGATTAGCCGTTGCTTGGTTTAAACACAAACTACTAATAAATCCAAAAAGGCGAGAAGCTAGTTTTATAAGAGTCTTGGTTATCCAAGCTTCTAACTCTAGCTCGAAGTTGTCTATTTCTATTTCTGTAACTGTGCTGCTAACTTCAGATGTATCTTCGGTATTTGACTCAGTAATAAATTCATCTTGAACCTGTGCCAAAAAGTGAAGAACATAAAACAAAACTTTGCTCGAAATCCCAACGTTAAAGAGCAACAGCCTTGACTTTTTGGTTAACTTAAAAGTTAAACGAGAGGTTGCAGTTACTAAAAATTGGCCTTTAGCATTAAAATCAGCAATAAAGCTACCATTTTGGTCAATATCTCCCCCAGATGCTTCCCAACAAATTTCTCCGGGGTCAATCTCATCACCAAACTGATCAAAGCCAATGACAGTGAAAGTTTGGTTTTCATTAGGTTTGAGGTGTACAGCAGGTGGAGAAATATACAATCTTCTTAAGATTGGCAGTAAAGTAACATAAGCTAATTTCCGAACATTGCCAACTGAGGCAGTAACAGTAATCTCTCGTTGGCTATAACCGCCTTGGAACAATCCATCACGGCTAATTGAGCCTCCTTTGGTTGATTTCCAATCTACTTTTTCAAGTGCCATCTGACTATCTTGTTGGTCAAATCCAATGACGGTAAAAGTTTTAGTTTCTTCAGGTTCTAGCAGTATTTGAGGAGGAAAGATTTCTAATCGCCTTAATACTGGAGGAACACTGACATGAGCAGAGACACTGAATCTTCCGATAGTGGCAGTAATGGTAAATTGACCTTTTTGGTTACTGTCAGTAAAGTAATAAGCATCGTGATCAATCGTGCCGCCTGTTGCTTCCCAATTTATTCCACTGATAGCGATCGCATTACCCCGTTGATCTAAACCTTCAATGCTAAAATGTTGGTGTTCCCCAGGCTTCATTTCAACTTCTTGGGAAGAAATGACGAGTGTAGTTAATCTCGCAGGTTCAATGACATTAATTGTTCTAGAGGTGCTAATCTCTCCAACACTAGCAGTGACAGTAATTTCTTGCTCTTGATAACTTGCTTGTAATCTCCCGTCAGAAAAAATTGTGCTGCCTGTTGCACTCCAAGTTACTTCTTCAAGCTTGATATCACTACCATACTGATCCACACCTTTGATAGTAAAGTGCAAACTCTCACCGAACCTCAATGTGGGTTTTAAAGGAAAAATAATTAATGTTTTGAGTTTGGCTGATTCAATGAGTGTGACTGAAACAGAGGTTTTGACTGCTTCTAAATTTGCTGTAATTGCAAATTCGCCAGGATTTTGTCCAGCATGGAAAATTCCATGATCATCAATAGTGCCACCTGTAGCTTGCCACAATAATTTTTCTACACCAATTTCTGAACCTCGTTGATCTAACCTTCTGATATTGAAAGCTTGAACTTGACCACACTCCAGCTTTATTTCTTGAGGTGTAATAATTAACTGTGCCAAGTTGGAAGGTTCGATAATAGTAACTGATGCAGAGATTTGGAAGCTTCCTGCTGTAGTTGTAACTGTAAATTCTCCCTCTTCTCCACCTGCCATGATAATTCTTGAACACTAATGTCTAAACCATTTTGGTCGATTCCTTTGATACTAAAGGTTTGGCACTGACCACACTCAAGCTGTACTTGAAGGGGAAAAATTGATATGTGGCTTAATCTTGATTCAGCAGAACCTTTGAGGGGATGCAGTAATTGACCTGTATGGAAATTCCAAAGTTTAATCCAGTCATTACTGGCGGTGGCAAGAATTTTACCATCAGGGCTGATAGCAGCAGAAGAAACAAAACCAGAGTGACCTGTCAAAGTACGGACTAATTGTTTTGTCTGCACTTGCGCTAACTATAGTTTTGCCATCAGGTGTAATTTCTGCGGCATTAACCCAGTTGGAATGAGCATTGATTTCCCGAATTAATGAGCCTTTGCTTAGATCCCATACTTTAATTGTTGTATCTGCGCTACTACTTACAAGGGTATTGCCATCTCGATTAATAGCGACAGATAAAACCCAATGAGAATGTGCATTGATGGTGCGAAGCAATTCTCCTGTTTGTAAGTTCCAAACCCAAATTTTTTGCCAGCTTCCTCCCACTAAAATTTGATTATCAGGACTGATGGCAACACAGGCAATTGTATCTGTAGGGATGATCATCCTTGTCCCCCTCAATTCCTGGTTAATGATGTCCAAAGGATTTGCTCCCAGTTGTGCTCAACAGGCGAACCGTCCGAAGACTCTTGAGGCGATCGCCTTGAGTCAGCGCCTCAACAATTGTTTTGCCTCCCTTAAAGACCCACGGGTGGAAAGGACTCGCTTGCATCAATTGAGTGATATTTTAACCATCGCAATACTGGCGGTGCTATCTGGAGGCAATGGATGGGAAGATATGGAAATCTACGGAGGAGGTCAAAGGTTGACCGCCTTTGGAAGTATTAAACTCCAAAACCTTGACGAAAATGTAATAGGAGATTTACATAGGAGGATACAAAAAAAGCATTTCCTGAAAAACATTTAAATCCGTAACTCACTATCTAGGTTTGAGAAAGGGTTTTGCTTGCCTTCTCTATTGTTTCAATTATGCCTGAAACTGCTTATACTGCCCGTACTAACAATGCTTTTGTTCTGACTGAAACCATTAGAGTTGCCGAACTGATGCACCAAGGTGCAACCCAGGAAGATATTCGGCAACGGGTATTGGTGGAGGATTTGTTTCAACTGCGCTCTCAAGTTTCCCGTGAGCGGGCACTGCAAACTGTTCTCAAACGCCTTCAGCAAGTACCAGAGAAATACATTCAATTAATAGCAACTGGCAATCCTGATACTCGGCGACTCACTATCCTGTTTCTGATTCTGCGAGAAAATCGTTTGCTACGCGAACTCATTGCCGAAGTGCTGCTGGACAAAATTAAGGCTTTTGATTACCTGTTAACTTCCGGCGACTTGCGAACCTTCTTTGAAGGGAAGCGAGAACAAAGTTCAAAGGTGGCTGCATGGTCTGACTCTACTTATAAAAAGGCTGCTAGCAACACTATACTGGTACTAATAAATGCGGGTCTGTTACAGCCCATGTCACCACGGAGAAATTATCAAATTCGTGTTGTTCCTCTGCCATCCCCCCTTCGTCAACAACTCCTTGCTGATGAGCTAGGTCATTACCTGACTCTGATGCTTGATATTTAATCAGCTGCCAGAGCTTTAAATACTGCGTCTACTGGATCAGCGTAAAACGATGTTTGAAATTTAGCAAACAACTCTGGCGGAACACTGGCTAAATCGACGGCGCTGGACATAGGTAGAAGGATGCGTTTTGCGCCAGCATCAAAGGCTACTTGTAGGCTACCCGCTAGATTACTGACTGGGGTAATTGTCCCGCCTAAAGTCATCTCGCCAAATATGGCAAATTGTGTCTGGACACTTCGTTTCAGGGAGGCGGAGCATAAGGAAATAAATAATGGTAATGCACTTTCCTTTGGTGTTCCAGCGCCTTGAAAGTCTAGTAACTGGAGCAAGAAATCCCAATTGCTTGGGTGAATACTGCTACTAACCCGTTGAGCATTAGCTTTGAAGTAATTCATGGCAATATTCAAACTATCCTTCATCTTGGCAGTATTTGCTACACCAGTACGTACCAACTTGCTATTACCGGGTACTGCTTGCAGTTCGAGTTTGAATGTGCCGATTATGCCGCTATCTCCAATACTGACAAAGTGTAAATGACCTGGAGTCAGCACATCTTGGCTAATCAGGCTTGACCCTCCTTGTTCTGGGACTGAGACAAAATGCTCGTCTAAAGTTTCGAGATCGATGTAGCTGAAATGCACATCGTAAAATTCCATACCGCCAATTTTCTTTAGTTGTTCTTTGACACGCCGCCGCACCCGCAGCCCATAAACTAGAGCTTCACGCACGTCTTCCTTGCTAAATGAACCGTCTGGGAAGAGTAGTTTCAATAGCCCTGATACGGTTTTACGAACTCCTTGGACATCCCGTTGCTTCAGGTTATTACCCAATCGAAAGTAGGGGTCGATCGCATCAGCAAAACTGCGTTTACGCATTTCTCGCAGCCACTCGGCTAAGTAATCAACAATGAACCCGTATTGATTGGTGAAATTTTCTGGGCTAAACTTGGGGATTTCCCAGCCAGGAATATAAGCGTGAAAGCGGTCAAAGAAAGCGGTGTCAATCATGGCTTCGGGGAAGGGTGCAAGCAGGTGAGAAGTTTTTACCAAGGATTCTACGCTTTGATTAATGTTGCCAACAAAAACCATAGAAGCATTGGCGTTAATCTCATCCTTACCTCGTGCAAAGGAACCCGATGCCATGTAGTCTTTCATGATTTGCACACCGTCATTATCATGAAAGCTGATACCTGCTACTTCATCAAAGGCAACCACGTCAAATAAACCTACCAGTCCGGTGCGGCGTGTGGACATATTGTAGAAAAGGTTCGCTACTGTGGTTTTGCCACCAGAAAGAAGGATTGAGTTCGGAGAAACTTCTTTGTAAACGTGGGATTTGCCTGTAGAACGGGGGCCAAGTTCGCAACAGTTGTAATTATTTTCGCAAAGGGGAACTAAACGGGCAAGTAGATGCCATTTTACATCTTCTTTAAAGGTAGTAGGTTCTAGTCCCGTTGAGCGAATCAACAAGTCAATCCATTCGCTACGGGTGAAAGCTGGACGACCTGCAAACAGTTCCTCCATATCTACACTAGGCATTTGGATCGGTTTGAGGCTTCCCACAATGAAGGGACTGGGTTTGGTTCCGGCTTCATACTCTAGTTGCAGAATACACCAGATACCACCACCCAAAAGTTTTTGGTTCGGTTTAACAATTTCCGGGTCAATGACTACGCCTTTGACTCCCAGATTCATTAAAATCCCTTGGTAAATGTCATCTCTCTCGTTGAGCGTCACTGTCACCCTGTCAATGATAGTGAATCGCCCCAATTCCCGAATCTTAGATTTGACCTGTTCTGCCTCATCAGGACGGACGTAATTTTGAGCTAGGATATTTTTTACACGAGCAACACCCTCCTCAATGGTGGTTTCGTCGTCGGTAGCACAGTACATACCCAACAAATACTCCAGCACATACACGGGTACGTTAGCACCTTCTTTGATACGCTTAGTCAGGTCTTTACGCACTACCTTTCCAGGGTAAATGCTGTTTAGCTTTTGATTCAGGTCATCCATTAGAGGCAGGGGGCAATATTGATGTCACCGATATTGTGACTATATTGGCTCAGAAATCTCCAAAGTCGTTAGCAATTCCTAAACTAACTGCCCAAGGTTCTTTAAGCAGTTCACTCTCGTCATCTGCATCCTTGACTATTAAATAGACGTTCGTAGGGGGATTAGTGGTAGTTACAGTCAACCTTAAGCTAATTTCCCGATCGCTCGGATAAATACTGGTGCTGCTTAAGTTGGTTACTCGCACGTCCGTTAGGGGTATATTGGTTTGAGGATCGTACAAAGCAACTGTAATCTGACGCGATCGCCACTTCCCCTCAACTGCATCAGTTTGCACTAATGTCAAGCTAAAACGATTATTTGTCACTCTTCGGACTCTGGCACTTACCTGCACTCCGACTTTCCGGGCTGGGCCATCGTCGCCTTTAACTGCCCGTTGGTGATGATAGGTAATGACTGGTACGCAGACTTCCTGAAGGGATGCTCCACCGTGGACAAACTGTGATCCTGCACCTTGAACGGCAAAGCGTAAACTACCACGGGGTACGATCGCAACTATGCCATTTTCTGTATAGGGCAGACTAAAGTGTAGTAAGGTTGAGTCATTCACTTGCTCTCGTGCTAACAAATAGCGGCGTTTGCTTTCCAGCACTGCTTCGCCACTTGGTAAGGGTCGCTTGTCTGCCTCTTGGATCGGGCAACGTTGATATAAAAACCCGTGATCAGCAGTGATGATCACGTTTGTACCGTTGATAGAATTACAAATTTTCTTTACCAGCCGCAGCAGTTCGTTAATTGCTGTTCCGCAAGCTGATAGTACTTGACGTTCGCTGGATGCCTGATCGCCGATCGCATCAATGACGTTGTGATAAATGTAGATTAGGCGATAGGGTTGTACTATTAGCCGTCCTTCCTCTGTACTCATGGCTAGCAGGTCTTTGGCATTGAGTACCGTAGAATCAACACGGCTATTTTCGGTTAGTACTTTTTGTCTTGCTACCGTACCCTTAGTACTAAGTCCATCAATTCGGACATCATCATCACCTGGTATCAGTTCTAGTTTCGAGCCAGGAAGAAGTGCTGCCATGCCCAACCGCGTCACACTAGGTAAAACTCCAAATTGCGCCTCCAGTTCAGTTTCACCCCGCATTTCTTGATAAATTACTTCTTGGAGTTCGCTGGCGACTTCGTAGCGCAAGGCATCGGAGATAATTACAAATACTTTTTCGCGATCGCTCCGTTCTAAAATAGGGAAAACGTGCCTACCGAAGAACTTACTTTGAGATGCAATGCCCTCCAATTCCCAATGATCGCTAACAGCATCAGACCAAGCTTCTCCTAAACTATCCAAGAACCATTGAGTATATAAATTTTCTACATCTTCAATTAACCCCTTGAGGATATCTCCTTGAGCATCATCACTGGCAACAATAAAATGACGGTAAGCTCTATCAAATAAGTGCAAATCACTGGCATAAGCTTTAAAAAGGACTGGGGCTGACTGGCGGAATCCTCCTGTATACTGCTGCTTGAATTCTAAAATAGCGATCGCAGCATCCAAAGCTTGATAAATTTTCTCATACTTAGGAAACCAAATCAGAGTGTGACGGGTTTGTAACCAAGTACGCCAAGATGCAAGTTCGGTTTTTTGTTGCCCTGTTTGCGTTTGGAGTTTTTTGACACAGGTACGGATTAATACCTGATCTACAACTTCAAAACTAGCTGCTTCAAATAAAACTTCTGGTTCTAAATTCTCTATCGCATCAAATATCTGTAATTGTTCTGCCACTTCACTGCTTAGGGACTTCCAACCTGAAGAATCCTGTTGGTCGCGCATCCACTGGTCGATAAATGCGTAAGCCCGTTGTCCAGGGCTGATAACTTGGTTCGCTAACTGAGGTGGAATAACACCGTGCAATGATATAGCGAAATGCGTCACTAGCAGCTGTATAAACAACTTGTTTAAGCTGGGGTGTTGTTTGGGAAGGTCAGTGTATTCCACCGCTACCTCCCAGAAGGCTTCTGCGGAGACAAAACGCTCAATATCAGACCAGAGGGCGTTATCAGTCTCTAATAACCCTCCTAGCAACACTCGCCGAATGAGTGTACCTGCATCGGGTACTTTTAAACCTGCAAGGACGGAAAGCATAGCCAGAAGTAATTCTTGTTCGTCGCTATCAGGAGAAATGCCCATTGCTTGTAGGGCTTCTGTCCGTTTGCGGCTTTTAAAGAATTTTATCTGTTCCCGGATGATAATCTCTAGACGGCGCGATCGCAATCCTAAGTCTGCATAGATGAGGGCAGCCGGGTCAGCAGAGAAGGTTAAACCGCTTTTTTGGATATCCAGAAGCCAGTTTTCTTGGGGCGCAGGTTCGGGAAAGGGGGCGTAGAGTAGAAAAGTTTGATTGGGTTGCAGAGTAAGTAAGCGATATTTGACGGTGAAAGGGGTGTCAGCGAGTTGGAGTTTTTCTACGCCTTCAAGTTGGAGTTCATTAAAACTACTAGCAAATTGTTGTTCAGGATCGTACCAAAACACCACCCGCCGTCCTGGGTGCAACCAACGGGCAGAATCTTGGAAGAGGATTTCTAAGGTGTTTTGGATACGAGCGGTGTTCATTCTGTTGGCTTTTCTGCTTCGGCAATTTGCAATTGTTGCACCTGTTCAACTGTTAAACCAGTCACTTTTGCAACTACTTCGATAGACATCCCCTCTTTTAACATATTGATAGCAACACGTCGAATACCTTCGTCTCGACCTTCGTCTCGACCTTCGTCTCGACCTTCGTCTCGACCTTCGTCTCGACCTTGGGCTCGACCTTCGGCTCGACCTTCGGCTCGACCTTCGGCTCGACCTTCGGCTAGTAATGATTGATAAGTTACTGACTCACGCATAATATCTCTTTGCAGCAAACGCTGAATCACTTCTTCTTCTAATACTAGCCCAGCCAGGATGAATGCACATGCAGCAAGGTTACTTTGAGTCCGTTTATCAGTGATATTGTCAATTAATGTTGCAACTTCCTGTAAAGTATTAGTTTTACTATCTGTATTGCTTAAAACTGCAAATGGAAGTAAACCGGAAGTTTGCAAAAATATTTCTTTTGGTTGTTCCCATAGGCGAATTACTTGGAAGCGATGAGATGTTTCTTCAAGAGTAAATGTAGTTTGCTGAACGAGTTCTGAATCAGTTTTTTGTAAATAAATTACTACTTGAATCATCCGCTTGTGAGGAAAGCGGCGATACACTCGCAAACGGTAGTCTGTCATGCGAAAGGGAATATTTTTGTCTGGTTGAGTTTGAAACTCGATATGCAAGACTATTTCATCAGATTGCTGTAAGATAAGCGCATCGGCACGAATGGGTTCTAGGGATAGTTCTTTGGGACTTAATTCAGTTAGGGTTATTGGTTCGCCTAACAACCAAGTGGCAAAGTCGCTGGGAAAGCTTTCGACAAGAAACTTACACAAATTATCAAACATGAAAATATTTTCTCAAAGACACTGTAATGCACGAAAGGAGGAAATTCAGCAATGGATAAACTAGAAAAATATCGCAGTTTGTCCAAGAAGATATTGACTGAATATTACGAAATGGCTAATACTCAATTTATCAGCATTAGGGAATTTGAAGCAAGCGATCGCTTGGCTTTTGATGAACAAAGAGATCAATATCTTTGGTTTCGATTTGGCACTCCCCACTCCCCACTCCCAGCCTACGCAAATAATTTCAGAAATCAAATCGGATTGCTATATTGTTTGTACAGCAGTAAAAGAGTTGGATGAATCTTTATGCTTTTAGAGTTAAGACAATTGAGGATTCAACCAGGACAGCAACTATTACTTGAGGACGTTAGTTGGCAGCAATTTGAAAATATTTTGGCGGAATTAGGAGAACATCGCGCTGCCAGAATTTCCTATAGTCATGGTTTCTTAGAAATTATGGTTCCCTTACCCGAACATGAAAAAGCCAAAGAAATTATTGGCGATATAATCAAAATTTTACTAAATGAACTAAGTATTAATTATGATGCTTTAGGTTCAACCACCCTAAAAAACGAAAAAATGAGTCAGGGAGTAGAACCAGATACTTGTTTTTACATTCAAAATCAAGCGGCAGTTATTGGGAAAAATCGCATAAATTTAAGTGTAGACCCACCCCCTGACTTAGCCATAGAAATTGATTTAACTTCTCGGACGCAATTAGATAATTACCAAATTTTGGGAGTACCAGAACTTTGGCGATATGGAAAACAAGGCTTACAAATTAACGTCTTGCAAGGTGGAAAATATGTAGAGTCAAATTTTAGTCCTACTTTTCCAGATATTCCGATAATTGAGCTAATAAATCAATACGTCCAGCAAAGTAAAGTTGTTGGTAGCAGTCAAGCAATTCAAGCTTTTAGAAATTGGCTGCGGGATAATAAGTAGTTTTTTTTTACGAAGTTCTTTTGCTCTTTCTACAAGCTTTGGATTGTAAGGTAAATGGAAAGCGCTACTGTTGAGGTTGTTCGTCATAATTTAAAGTTTGATCGCCTTATACTACATCGTTTTGATCCCCCCTAACCCCCCTTTTTAAGGGGGAACCGGAATTAAAGTCCCCCTTTTTAAGGGGGATTTAGGGGGATCAAAAAGTACTGAAAATCACAACCAACCAATTTTCAAACAACCTCTCGATAACAGCTATATTTTGTGAAATTTCACGACTTATTTCAACAATTCCCTTTTCCACTGCGATGCTTTCTCTAAATCAGCTATTTTTAAATCTGAACCTTCATAAACCAAGCCCTTAAAGCGGGTGTAGTTGTACGCCACCCCATCATCAAGGTCAAGATGAATTCGCCCATCGGCTAAGGTTTGCAGTTTGGCTTGGTAATCTCGCAGTTCTAGCTGTTGGGCTTGCAGGTCTTTAAGCCTATTTGTAGCGGCTTTTTTGGCGGCGCTGGAACTGGCATTTTCTAGCTGTTGCTGTGCGCGGACAATTTCACCGTCTAATTTGACTTGCAATTCTAAAACGTAATCGGTGCGGATACGGGCGAGGGTGTCTTCGTTGTAGCGGTGGAGGTAGACTAATGCGCCAAAGGCTCGTTTTTTGCCACTGGTAAACAACCAGTAAATAGGACGTTTTTTATAAGTTTGGATGTGGTCAGAAATAAATTCTTGCAGGAAATAGCGGCGGATACGTTCTTGGGCGCTTTCACCGTTTTTTAAGGTGAGGGCGTTGGCGATGAAGTTGAGGTTTTCGGTGAGGGTTTCGGGACTGTAGGCGAGACGCAGAAATTCTATGAAGTGGGTAACGATGTCGTTATCGAAGTATGCTTGGTCTGTGATGGGAATGATTGCATCACTGCTGGCGGGGAATGTTTGGGGTTGGGAGGGGTCATAAGGTTGTCCAGCGTGGATGAGTCCGGGTTTGTCTAGGCTATAGCGTGCCATGATACAGCCGACGGCGTAGGAGATGAAGGAACGGATATCTTTGTTTAAGTCGGCGCGGCGGATGGTGATTTGGTTGTCGGGTACTTCTGGGGTGAGTTCGTCTTGTAATTCGTAAGCGTCTATCCAGTAGCGGTTATTTTCTTCTTCTAGGCGTTGGAGTTCGCGGAAGGCTGTTTCTGATTTGCTTTGCCAGATGGTGAAAGCTTCGGTGAGGTGGGGGGTGTTGTGGCGTAATAGGGGGTGGGTTTGGAAGTCCCAGGATGTTTCAAAGTTGTCCCAGTCTTGGCGAGAGATAGTAATAATACGCTTAACAGTTATCTCGACTAATTCAATCGCTAAGTTTTGAGTAGAGAAAGGAAGTTTAGATACTGGACCCTCATGGAAATCAAGAGTAGGGCAAACGATTTTCAAAAAATAATCTGCTATTTTTGAATTTAAAAATCCAAGCCCAGAATACAAACTATATAACGATTTTTTAAAGGACATACTTCCCTTAGATTCAAAAATAAAACCTTGAGGGACATATCGCATTGATAAACTAGAGCTTGATACGGTTGACCAAGTTATACCTTCCTGAAAATAAAAAGAAGGATTGTCATGTCTAAATCCGGGATTAAGACCTTTTTCTTTTAGAGTAGACATTTCTAACCCATTTTTATAATAATTAATTAAAAATATATTATTCCCGTACCATTTTCTAAATGCTCCACCTTTTTGGCAAGGAAACCATTTATTACCTGAATTCAGGGCATCTTCTCTATTTAAGTAATTAAAACGAGTTTTTATAAAATTACATTCATACCATATTCTTAAAAAAGCATTATTATTACCTGTACTCATTCCATGCTTGAATGAATAAGATTTCTCTATTGATGAAAAATTAACAAATAAATTTAAAAACTTATCACTTACCCAGTAAGCGATCGCACTCCCCGGAATCTTTGCAAAATCAGCTTGATTGACTCCCAAATACCGATGTTCACCACTAAGATACTTTTGTTTTTTTAACTCAGCACCATGATAATCAACTAAGCGAATATAAAGCCCTGTTTTATTGTTAGGCTTTTGTTTACTAATAACAAAAGTTGTTGATTGAACAACTTCACCACCAATTTCAGGAAAAGCTCTGGCTCCCAAATGAACCATTGAGTAAATTGTATATTTGTTTAAAAAATCCTTTCGTAATTCTTCATAGCTACTTAAGAACATCCAAGAATGTTGATTAATTGCTGACATTAATCCACGCTCTATAGTCATTTCTATAGCTCGTTCCATAAATACAGCAAATAAATCACCTTTGCTCTTTTGATAATGTTTAACAACAAACTTTTTAACCACATCATTAAACGAGCCACCACCCATATAAGGTGGATTTGCAACCACAACCCAATACTTATTCCTCAACAACTCCGCCTGTAATAACAACCCCCGCAAAGCCGGAACACACTCACGAAATAGCGAATCACTCGCTTCTAAATTATTTAATTGCCATTTCAACTTCTCACTATCAAAACGTGGTGGCGTAATTAAACTTCCTAAATTATCTGCATCCTTAAAAGCCTCAATTAACGGTTGCCAATCTTCAGCATTTAATTCTGTAGCAGGTGGTAAAGTCTGATTATGGGTAGGACGCACCGCCATAATATTCAAAGCCAGAGGTTTCCGCAAAATACGCGAATTATGCGATCGCGCTTTCATCAAAACTGCAAAACTTGCTAACTGTGCTGCACGTTCATCAATATCTAAACCATACAAATTGTGCGTCAAAATCAGCGCCGGAATATCCCGTTCTAAATAACCTTGCTCTTTGTAAATTTCAAACAGCAAATCAAACGCATAAACTAATATGTGACCACTACCACAAGCAGGGTCTATCACAGTCAACTCTTGAGGCGTTAAACACCTCTCCCCCAGCCCCTCCCCGACGCGGGGAGGGGAGCAAGAATTTTCTTCTCTTGTCCCCTCTCCTCGCAGGAGAGGGTTAGGGAGAGGTTCTGGATTTTCCAGATAATAAGGCATATATTCCCGCAAGCGTGATTCCGGGTGAGACTCTAACCACAACCGCCCTAAACTGTTCTCCACCATATACTGAACAATCCAGTGGGGGGTAAACAATTGCGTCGCTGCGGGAATATCTGCGGCTGCAACCTTCGACTTTGCCCCAATAACCTCATCCTTGCGTTCCGAAATATAAAACTGATATAGCCAACCCACAACCTCAATATCCTGCCAGTCCTCCTCTGGAATCTCCTTCACCAGTCGCCGCACTATCGAATCTTGATTTAGCAGATTTCCAGGTAAAAACAGTGCTTGGTAGTTCTGGCGAGGGTCAAACAGTGCTGGAATCCCTTCTGCTAAGGCTTTACACTGAGCTAACAGCAGACGACGGTAAAGAAACTCATCGGGGTAGCGATTCCGCAATTGTTCATACTGGTTTGTTTCTGTTGCGTTCAACGTTTGACCTGCCACCAAGAGTCCACCTGTAACGGTTTGGGGTTGTATGATAATTTTGTTATTAGTAATACCATACTGGGCGGCACGGGCTGTAACTTGTTCCCGTAAGTAGCGACGCGCCCAAATTGCGAAGTTTTTAATAGCTGTGCGGTTCATATAGTGATTGAAAATTGGTAGTTTTTCACATCAACCACCCCGCGATCAATTTCGGAGAGATTAACCAAAGTCAGTTTTAACGGACTAACACCTTGATAACCACCGCGTTTTAACTGAGTTTTATTCTATTCGCCAGGATTTATGTTGATTTCCTACTATTTTGGCTACTATAAAGTAAGAAAAATATAGTTACCTTTAGGTAATACCATGTCATCGGAAAAACTATCCATTTCCTTACCAGCATTTTTGATGCAGTTTATTGAGAATTACAAAGTGAGAAAGGGGTGTAAATCTCGCTCCCAAGTCATTGAGTTAGCACTGGAATTACTGCGGCATCAGGAATTAGAGCAAGCTTACCGCCAAGCTTCGGCTGAAGTTGACCCCGATTGGGATTTGACGGTAGGGGATGGGTTAACTGATGAAACGTGGTGAAATTTATTATGCTAATCTCAGTCCAGTAGTGGGGTCAGAAATGGATAAACGCCGACCTGTACTGATTGTGAGCAATGATGCTAACAACACTGCGGCTAATACGGTGACAATTTTACCGATTACCTCTAACGTCAGTCGTGTTTATCCTTTTGAGGTTTTATTGAATCCAGAGGAGAGTGGTTTATCTAAGCCTTCTAAGGTACAAGCGCAGCAGGTACGCACGATTTCAAAGCAGCGCATTTTAGGAGATGGGGTAGGTTGTTTGAGTCAGCATTTGATGCAATTAGTTGATGCTGTTCTCAAGTTGCATTTAGGCTTGGAGTAGAGAAAAGAGGAGAGCCGCCCCGCCAGATTTATTCGAGACGGACGCGATAATTTTGGTGAATCTTATCTAGTAAGGTTTTTCGTAAAGCTTCTAGATAAACATCAACATCTTGGGATGTTTCCAGTAGTGATTTAGGCGCAATTTTCGCAACCAGCACCGATACGATGGATTTGACAGACGTTGCTTGATCGTCACTGCCATTTTTCGGCTGACGCTGATTAATTTCATTAGCTTCCTGATCTACTTTTTCCAGCAAATGTGTGAGGATGTTTTCTAGTTCACTCTGATGTGCGATCGCGGAATCAATGCTTGCTACGTGATCAACTGAGGTGACAACTTTATCAATATCTTGGGTGAGATTTGTGAAGTCTAGCTGGGCAGAAATATCTTGGTGAGCAGAAGTCACATACTCAGCTAATTTCTCCCGCATTGCTTTGCCTTTAGTCTGCACTTGGTAGATTTGACTTGTTAGCGTCTGCTGCACCTTATCCTTAACAGGTTTGAGCAACATTGCTAATTCTGGAATCTTGGTAGTCGGGTCAGACATTGCCAAAATTTGCTTGACTAAATCTACCCGCTTAAGCAAATCTGGATCATTGATGTGACGCAGTTCTGGTTCTAGAGTTTTTAAGTCATCACGCGCTTGCTGGAACAGCTTTACTTGCACGTTGAAGAAAGATTGCAGCTTCTGCACATCCTCGATATACTCTTCTATTTCATCTCGACGCAAGCGAAAACATCGGAAAAATTCAGCCGCACCGTTGTTTGCTAGCAAGTCATGCAGGAGTGTTAAGTTAGTTTGCAGCAATTCCGCAAAAGGTAGACCGCCCTCAGCTTGGGTCAACCAGCCCTCTAATTCTTTACAACGTTCTTTTAAAACTTTTTTGTAATCGTCAAAAAGTAACTGTGGATCGCTAGACACTTTGCTATTGAACAAATGACTGGCTATATCCTTAGCAATCTTCAAGCTAGCTGGGTCAATTATATCTGCAAGCCGGATGGTATATTGCTCCATTCCCTTGCGCGATCGCAACTGAGCCACCAGACCCTTTTCACGCAGATTAACATTACCTTGAGCGTGTCGCAGTTCCACTACACATTTATTAGCAAGTTCCGCCATTACTCCCAAAGTATCGAATTCTGACCAACCATAGGGACGCCTCGCAAATTTATCTCCTAAAGCTCGAATACTGACTTGGCGGTGAACACGAGTTTCTTCCATTAACCAAGCTCGCATTTCACTATGAGCAGCAGCGTTAGCAGCTTGTCCGGTGATATCCTGTTCTTGAGTGTCACGAGTTAAAGCATTGCTCACTTGGTCTTCGTTTTCAAAACCGCTACTGACGTAACTGAGTTTTTGATACACATTGTCTACTAAATATTTAAGACCTTCACTCAGCAAGCTCTTAGCGTCTCGGTTGCGAATATCTAACTTACTACCACAGACAAATACATCAGCACTAGCAATCACTTCCTCCAGGATTTCTTTCAATTCCTGACGACGCTTGCTATTTTCGTCTGCTCGTGAGATTAAAATTCTTTTGATGCTAGGGGCGTTGTTACCGCTACTTTTCAGATTTAAATACTTATCTGTTTTGACTAGGATGTTGAGGTCATCCAATAGGCGCTGGTTATCAGGCAGTCGCACTAAGACCTCATAACCAGTCCCTGTAGTGCCAATGCAGAAAGCATCATCCTGCATGGCAGTATAACTTTCAGCATAGGGGGTAACAATATGCAGAGTCAGGTCATTAGTTTGATGTCCAAAAGTTTGTTCGTCCAGCTTACGGTTAAATGGATACTGATGACGCTGGGTGTATTTCAGTTCCTTATCAGTGTAAATTGAATCCCAGACAAGCTGTTGTAGTTCTTTGAAAACTTTTTCTGAATCAACTTGGGTGTTTTTAATTTCCCTGCCAATATCTTGCTCCTCATGAGTCAGGAAAATATATTCATCACCATTGCGCTGGATTAGAGTTTGACGTTCCAAGCGCCCTAACGCTTTCTCTACCTCCTGACGCAACGCTAGCTTATCCTGGTCAATATTATTTAAGCTGAGAGTAGTCAAATTATCTAAATTTGCCCGGATTTCCTTAAGATACTTGACCATGAACAGGGTTTTTAGCAGTTCAATATCAAAAGACTGTAGTTGGGGGTTCTGCTGCGCCTGAATAATCACCTGACTAATGATGCCGTCCAAAAAGCCTTCAACTGCCATGTAAAAGGTGTGAAACGGAACTAAAACACCAAGAGGTTCTCTTGCTACTGCTTGGGAAGCTACTTGAAACGCATCCAATAGCGATCGCTCTCCTGATGCTAAGTGTTTTCCCGCAGAACCCATGAGGCGAATTTGAGTAAAAACTTTTTGTAACAGGTTAAACTGGTAAGGGACAAACGGGTAAGCAGCAATAAAATCTTGAGAATTGCTATATCCCGGCATATCAGCGCTGTCAGTAAAAGCAATTTGGTTTTTCAGAATAGCAATTTTCTGGCTATACAAAGCCTCCAGTCCAGCCCGTGCAGCATCAGTTTTGCCCAGCAAGCGTAACTTAATTACCTCATCGGTATTAGCAGAAGACAAATTCAGTGGGCGGTAAAAACGACCAATAATTTTAGAAAAATCTTCGCCTTTAATCTTGTTTTTGGTAATCTCATCCATTGCCTCTTGGGATGTTACCACCACCCAAGCCTTTCCCAAACAGTAAGTACCCAAATCTTCGACAACAGTTTGGAGGTTCAGCATCAGGATGCTGCC
>Ga0209591_10000126_pt1 | contig 95694 bp, 79 predicted proteins | sample MAT01_FD_187207 | JGI IMG/M metagenome (GOLD analysis project Ga0209591, IMG submission 187207) | Freshwater microbial communities from Lake Fryxell liftoff mats and glacier meltwater in Antarctica - MAT-01 (SPAdes) (version 2) | ecosystem: Environmental > Aquatic > Freshwater > Ice > Liftoff...
GGCATTCAGTGTCTCAATCGTTTCAAAGCCGGTGCGCGCCGCCAACAATGCGCACACGCGCCGCAAGACCTCGCGATCGGGCAGGCGCATCCCGGTTTCCCACGCTTGCAATGCGGATTCGGAATAGGCGATCCCACCGAATTGCCCGACAAGGGGCGGGTCTGAGTCCCGCCCCCTACAAATCCATAACGATGCGGTTACTCCAACAGACGCCCGACGACCTCGTATTCGGGGTTGTTGATGTACTCCTGCAGTTCGCCGCTCAGCGGCGGTACGCCGGTCGCGCTGATCGCCTGCTGTCCGGTCTTATCGAGTTCGATGACGAAATTGACCATCAACGCCGGGTCGAGTTCGGGGTAGTCGGTGCGCTGGTGCGCGCCGCGACTTTCACGCCGCTCAATCGCGCTCCGCACGGTGGCTTCTGCCGACGCCAACGCCGCACGCAGGTCGAACGCCAACGCCACATCCTGAAAACCTTCCGACGATGGGCGCACATCCAGATCGACCGTCGCCGCGCGCAGGTCATTCAACTTGGCGAGCGCCTCTTGCAAGCGCGGCTCCGAGCGGACAACCCCGCAGCCTTCCCACATCGTATTCCGTACTGCGCGCTGCAACGGACGCGCCATCTCGCTGCCAGGCTTAATCTGTGCGCTCAGATCATCGTTCGCCGCGCGGATCACTGCCTGTGAGCGGTGCTGTGCGTTGATCATCCGCGCATAACTTGCCGCCGCTTCACCTGCGCGCCGCCCGAACACGACGGTCTCTGCCAGTGAATTGCCGCCGAGTCGATTTGCGCCATGCAAGCCGCTCGTCACTTCGCCTGCCGCGAACAACCCGATCACGCGCGTCTCTTGCGTCTCAGGATGCACAATCACGCCACCCATGCTGTAATGCGCGGTCGGTGCAACTTCCATCGGCTGCTTGCTGATGTCGAGCATCTGATATTCCAGGAACTGACGATACATACGCGGCAGCTTGGTCAGGATCATATCTTTTTCGCGGTGGCTGATATCCAGGAACACGCCGCCGTTTGGTCCGCCGCGCCCTTCGACGATCTCGGTATAATTCGCCAATGCCACACGGTCGCGCGTCGAAAGCTCCATGCGTTCGGGGTCGTACTTCGCCATAAAGCGTTCGCCGAGCGCATTGAATAAACGTCCGCCTTCACCGCGTACCGCTTCGGTGACCAGCGTGCCAGCGACATCTTCTGGTGCAACCATGCCTGTGGGGTGAAACTGTACCAGTTCCATGTCCGCGAGCGCAGCACCCGCTTTCAGTGACAAATACATGCCGTCACCGACGTTCTCATCGCGGCGCGACGAGCTGCGTCGCCACAAACGCGTATGCCCGCCCGTCGCCAAAATTACGGCGTCTGCGAGATATACCGTGCGCTTGCCCGTCTTAAGATCAAACGCCAGCGCGCCAAAACACAGGTTGTCATCGACCAATAACTGCGTCACATATTGATGTTCATGCACCGGGATCGCCAGTTCTTCGACGCGATCGGCGAGACCGTACAAAATCGCGCGCCCGGTGTAATCCCCGGCAAAGCACGTTCGACGCCATTTGTGCGCGCCGAAAAAGCGCTGATCGAGGTCGCCATTCTTCTGACGCGCGAACGGTACGCCATAATTGACTAATTCTTCGATGGCGGCAGGTGCTTCTTTGACCAATAGTTCGACGGTGTGTGGGTTCGACAAAAAATAGCCGTCGCGGAAGGTATCCGCGAAGTGCTGCTGCCAGCTATCTTCGGGGTCAACCGTGCCGAGTGCCGCGTTGATGCCGCCCGCCGCAAGCACGGTATGCGCGTCACGCTTGAGGCTTTTGCCAACGATGACGACATCGCTGCCCGCTTCGTGCGCCGCGATCCCCGCGCGTAAGCCCGCCGCGCCAGAGCCAATGACCAGTACATTCGATACGTGCGTCCGGTAGTCCATGTTTACGCTAACCCTCACTTGATTAACCGAATTCAGCCGCCGATGACAAATCGTGCTGTTCGTCCGCTTTTTCAATGACATTCATCGCTTTACAGCGTACAGCATTCGTTCAAACGTAGTAGACAGATCAGCACGATAAGCGTTATCATGAAAAGTGATAACGGGATCGAACGATGCTCACTTTACATAAGCTCAAAATTTTCATGATCGTCTATGACAAGCACAGCTTTAACGCTGCCGCAACCGCGCTGTACATGGCGCAGTCCGCCGTCAGCCAGCACATCGCCAGCCTGGAAACAGCGCTGGGCGTCGCATTGTTCGAGCGCAGTTCGCGCGGAGTCAAACCGACGCCAGCAGGCGATGTTTTATATGAATACGCGGGGCGCATCATGGCGCTCGTCACAGACGCCGAACGCGCGATCTTGCGGCTAAGCGACGCACAAACCGGACAGTTGATCGTGAGTGCGACGCCCGGCGTCAGCGTGTATCTGATTCCGGCGTGGTTACAGCAGTTCCAGACCTTGCACCCAACGATCAATGTGTCGCTGCAAACCGCGCTGACCAGCGAAGTCGCGCGCGATGTGCTGAACGGCACGTATGATCTGGGTTTTCTCGAAGGCGCTTTGGACGAACTCGACAATGATGCGCTCGGCAGAATGCGCGTGCAGGATGTTCATCATGATGTCGTCGTTCATGCTGATCACGAATGGGCGGCGCGCGAGTCGATTTCGGCGCGCGAACTCGACGGCGTACCATTCATCAATCGTCAGCCGAGCAGCCGCGCGCGCCATTGGCTGGAACGCGCGCTCAAGCCATCGGGCGTCAAGCTGAAAAATACCGCCGAACTGGATAGTCCGGGTGCGATCAAGTATGCGCTGCTCAACAAGATGGGCGTGGCGGTGCTGCCGCGCTACAGCATCGAGCGCGAGATCGAACGCGGCGAACTGCGCGCGCTATCTCTCAACGATGTCGCGCTGGTGCGCCCGCTTTTGATGGTATGGGATAAACGGCGTCCGTTCACGCCGATTCAACGCGCGTTCGTGGCGATGCTGGCGGAATCGTCGGCAGGGTTGGGGATGTTGTTATGATTCAGATGAAATGTTTCAAATTAGCGAACCTCACCAACAAGAAATTTTGAGCCAAAAAAGACGTGACAAAGTATCACTCAAAAAGTAAGAGCAACATTTTTGATGAATCCGTTTTGGAAATTGTCTAATCGTAAACGATCTAAATATTTGATCTTCCATAAACCTTCATGACCTCTTATAATACCTATATGACATCAGGGAGGGGGTACAACCGGTACAACAGCATGAAATTAGCCGAAGCTTTGATCATCCGTGCTGACGCGCAAAAACGGATCGCGCAGTTGACTGCAACTTTAGCTCCGGGAATATGTCGAGTTGAAATAATCGTTCAGGGTGTTGTAGGGTATTTTACTGCTGGGTCGGCGGCAATTGCTGACAGTTCTTCTTCGGCTTACACGTTTCAAGCAGGGGATCAGGTCGAGGTGTATAAGCGATCCATTTTGTATCTAAATTTAGTTCAAGTAGGTTTTGCCGCTACACCCACCCAATTTTATTGGATTGACTCAGGTGGATCAGGTGTAAATTTAGTGAGTGGTGATTGTGGGCGGCTTCCGACTGAAACATATCAGGTGAACAATCCAATTTTACACCCTGCATTTATCGCCTACCCGCTTAAAGTTTCAAATCCAGCTGAGCCCTTTAATACATTATCAGTACCACCATTTTATGAGGTTTACCAATTTGCGGCGGGTAACGCAAGATATACCTCGACAGGTGGTCGTCATCCCGGTTTAGACTTTTTTCAAGGACCTGTTAGCAGTTCTCCTCCAGATATTGGTGTGAGAGCGGTTGCCAATGGCGAAATTGTTGCGCTTTTTGATCCAACGCTTGCTATACCCTTACAAACAGGTATATCGGATTGGGCGGCAAACGCTAGTCCAACTGACCGAGATGAGAACAGAGCATACATCGTCGTTAGACATGGAAATACGCTTGTTGTTTATTCACACCTTAATCCGGGTTTACGTGTTGGAGATGTTGGTGATCCTGTCGTTGCTGGACAGTGGATTGGTTCTATTGCGTATCAAACGACGGACACCGGAGGAAATAATTCTCATCTCCATATGGAAGTTCGTACTTATGGTCAAGGCGCATTCAACATCTCGTCTCCGCCTCTCATATTCGTAAATCCGTACTTCTATTTTTTTCCTCTGCTTTAGAGTTCCATAGACCAAAATTTACAAAATCGACAGCTAGATGATGGGCAGGTAGCGCCTCAGTTAACTCAGTGCTTTACATTTACGGTTGCTAATACAGGAGAAGTGTCAGCAGTTACCCTGTATAAACAAAATGGTACGGATTTAATCACCGCTGTTGGATACTTATCTACGAGCGGTGCTGTTTCTGAGCGTAGCAATCCGGTTACAACGCCGAATGGCAATTGGGAAGTGTTTTGTGTACCTTGATGTCTAAAGTATAAAGGCGACGAAATGAACACATCGACAAAAATCAAGTTAGTCACTACATTATCTTTCATAACGCTGTTCGTGATGGGCGGGTATCGCGCTTTCACACAAGAGCGAGGCTGCTTGCCCCTAAATACAACTTACCCCCACGTATCGACAACTTGGACATGGCTTGACGACGCCACCGTTGTCTTTGAAGTAAGCAATAACGAGAGATCGGACAGTCTAGTTGCAAGAGAAAATATTTGGTATCAATACGACTTCCAAACAGGCTCTTTGACAACATTAATGGCTTCACCCCTAAATACGTTGGTCAATTTACCCGTGACTATTGCCACTGATCTTATAGATTTAGCAGAGAACAGGGCAGGTACTTTTGCGGAGGTTGACGTGTCCCCGTCGCAGCAAGCCCTCGTCTATCCAAGAAATGCTTTCAACGAGGAAGATGATGCGTATTGGTATCTAGACATAAGCACCGATAGGCAAATTGATCTCAATATAAGCCGTGATGCGGATTTGCCCGCTGACACTATTTGGGCTTCACAAGCATCACGTTTTGTATTTCAAGGTAAAGATATTCGGAATTCTGAAGTTTTTCCCACAGTCTATGTAACAATGGAATCGAATATTCCAGAAATGACTGTATTACAAGATTTAGAAGCATTTGGTTCAATTGGGCAATATGGTCAAGGCTTTACAGTGATGGGCATTAATCCAGAGGGTCGCTATCTCATTATTGACCCAATTCTTATTGATAATTGGGTTCGGATACTCGATTGGGAGACGCAAACATGGAAAGTGTTAGCCTTCAAAGCGCGTGGCGAACGGCGCATCGTGTGGACAGAAACGCCTAACGAATTTGTCACCTTAACCGATCAGGGCGTTATTCGGTACAATATTGACACTGAACAAACAGAAATTATTAAATTGCCTTCGGAGTTGGGGAATATCGCACTGTCGGGAAGTTTGTCTCCAACTGGTGCATATTTGATCGGTCAATGGTATGAACCCACTCTTGAAGGTGGCGTAGAACGTGGCATAGAAGTTTGTACTTTGAATTAGATAGTTGAAAGAGACGCCAGCACTTTCGACAGCGTCTCTCATTTCCCATCAACCCGCAAAATACCTACTGTTATTGACGTCCGCCGACGGTCGTGCTGCCGACGCCGAAGACACGCGCGCTCAGGCGGATGCCGCTGTCTTCCAGGCGCTCCATGAAGTTGGGACGGAAGCCGCTCGGTTCGAGCTTGCCGCCCGTCACCGTGCCGGGATCATTGCCACGCTGACCGGGCAGTTTGTAGATGAACAAGTCCTGGAACGTAATCGACTCGCCTTCCATGCCTTGAATTTCGGTGATCTGGGTAATTTTGCGCGTGCCGTCTTTGAGTCGGCTTTGCTGGATGATCAAATCGACGGCGCTGACGATCTGGCGGCGGATGGTGAACAGGGGCAGATCCATGCCGCTCATCAAGACCAGCGTTTCCAGACGCGAGAGGGTATCGCGCGGCGTGTTGGCGTGGATGGTGGTGAGCGAGCCATCATGACCGGTGTTCATGGCTTGCAGCATGTCGAGCGCTTCGCCCGACCGACACTCACCGACGACGATCCGGTCGGGGCGCATACGCAGCGATCCGCGCACGAGATCGCGAATTGCGAGCAGCCCTTCTTTACCATCACCGCCAGCGACGGCGGGCGCGGTTTCGAGCCGGACGACATGTCGTTGATCCAACTGAAGTTCGGCGCTGTCTTCGATGGTGACGATTCGTTCCTCATCGGGGATGAACGATGACAGTACGTTGAGGGTGGTGGTTTTGCCGCTGCCTGTACCGCCGCTGACAATCATGTTGAGGCGCGCTTTGACACAGCCTTCAAGGAACTCTGCGACTTCTCTGGTCAGCGAGCCAAAACGGATCATATCGTCGATGGTCAGGCGTTTTTCAGGAAATTTACGGATGGTCAGGGTTGTCCCTGCCAGCGCCGACGGCAGCGAGACAATGTGCACGCGCGATCCATCGGGCAGGCGGGCATCGACCATCGGATTATTGCGGCTGAGCGTGCGCGAAAGCGGGCGGACGATGCGCTGCGCGGTATACTGCACATGTTCTTCGTCGTCGAACACGATGTCGGTTTCGATCATCTTGCCGCGAAATTCTGCGAAAATGACATCGGGTCCGTTGACCATAATTTCATTACACTCGCGGTTGCGCACGAGCGGGTCAATTGCGCCGAAGCCGAGCACGTCGTCGCACACCATCTCGCTCAACAGCGTGAATTCACCCGGCGAGACACGAAACTCGGCGCGCTGGGCGGCGAGCGTTTCCAAAAGCTGCTTGAGGCGTTCGTTGATCAGGGCGATTTTTTCCGGGTCGTCGCGCCGCCACAAGTCGGCTTCTTCGACCGATTTTAAGAGTTTGGAGCGCAGCATCCGGCGTAAATGCGCGAGTTTGCCAGGTGTGCGCCGTTTGGGAGGCGCGCCATCCGCCTGGGGGACGAGTGCAGGTGAGCTGACGCTGACCTGCGCGGGAGGCGCGGGTGATGCGGCGGGCGCATCAAGATGATCAAAAGGATCGGCGGGTTTGTTGGCGGCGGCATCTTTCGCTGCTTGTTCATTGAGTTTACGTTGAATAAAAGAGGACATGGGCGCTATTTTCCAAGACTCTGGTGGTTTTGAATACGTTATCATTCTATGGCAGAAATGTGCAACAATTCATTGAATGTTTGAAACCCGGGGGCTACGTCGTGCTGCAAATCATCATCCGCGCTGCATCGGTGATCCGCGAGACGGTTGAAAACTGGTCGATAGATCGCGCGCCGCGCCTCGCCGCTGCGATTGCGTATTATGCGATGTTCGCTATCGCGCCGCTGTTGGTGATCATTGTGGCGATTGCAGGGGCGGCGTTTGGCGAAAGCGCGGTGCGCGGCGAAGTGCAAGAGGCACTGACAGGCGTTCTGGGCGCATCGACGGCGCAGTTTCTCGAAGAAATCGTGTTGAGCATCAACACGGAGCAAGCGGGAGGGCTGGCGACGATTTTGAGTATCGCGCTGTTATTTTTCGGCGCAATGGGCGTATTCGGGGCGCTGCAAGACGCGCTCAATACGATCTGGGGAGTACAGCCGCATTTGAGCACAGTGCGGTCGTCGGTGGTGTTTTTTCTGCAAAGTCGGCTGCTGGCATTTTTGATGGTGCTTTTAATCGGCGGCGCACTGCTGATATTCATCGCGCTCAGTTCGGTGATCAGCGGGTTGATCACGCTGGCGGACGATACAGGGATGCTGACCGGTTTCACGCCGACGCTGTTACGCATTCTGGATGTCACGCTGTCGGTCAGCGTGATCACAGTATTTTTTGCGATGATCTTCAAGTTCCTACCCGACGCGTATGTCGGCTGGAGCGATGTATTTTTTGGCGCGCTGGTGACAGCGCTGTTATTCGTGGTCGGTGAAACGCTGCTCGGGTTGTACTTAGGCAGCGGTGCGGTCGCGTCGATTTTTGGGGTGGCGGGGTCGCTGGTGGTGCTGTTGGTATGGGTGTATTACTCGGCGCAGATTTTACTGCTCGGCGCAGAATTTACGCAGGTATTCGCGCGGCGGCGCGGCGCGTTGATTCGTCCACGCCGACCGCGCCCGGATGTGCCCGTGACGAAGACGTAGAAATAGGCACTGTGACATACTCCCCACGCCTAAAGGCAGGGGTTTTACGGCGCTTTTCTGATAAAACCTAAATATCCTCGAAACCGCCGATGTTTTCATCCAGATCAATGTCATCGAACAGTGACGGCTGAACGGCATCGGCAGTATTGATACGCTGCGCTTGTTTATAAGCGTAACCCGTTCCTGTGATGGGTAGTTCGGGCTGTTCTCCGCGCATTAATTGTTCGACCGTGCGAATTTGCAGACGTGGATAGTCGGGCTTGCCCGCCGACTGCTGATTGCGATAAAGACCCGCCGCCGCCGCTTCCGTATTCATTTCGCGTGTGGCAGGTTCAAGCGTGATGAAGATCGCCATCGCCGCGTTTTCGCGCGTGAGCGTGCCAGCCAGATCGCGCATGTCGCCGCTTTTCACTTTGCCGCTTTTGACCTGTACGATGACGCGATCCATTTTGCCATTGGGCGCGGCGACGAACGGGATTACGCCGTCGATCCCGCGATCACTCCCTTTTTTACCGCGCTTACTGTCGTCTTCGCCGCCGAGCGGTTTAGCGCCCGGAATGAGCGAGAGCGCCCACCATTGAAATTGATAGCGGTCTTCGCTGGCAAGCTGGCGTGCGCCGTTGGTATCGGTCGGTTCACCGATGACGGCGTAATCTTTGCTGGGTTCAAGCCCAAACATATCTTTGAGACGATATTTTTGCAGCGCAACGCTCAAATGTGTGATGTCAATGCCGATCCAGCGTCGATCCAGTTTATGGGCGGCAACGGTCGCCGTGCCGCAGCCGCAAAACGGATCAAGGATGACATCACCGGGATTACTGCTCGCTTGAATGATGCGTTCGAGCAGCGCAAGCGGCTTTTGCGTGGGGTAGCCGAGCCGTTCGCGGGCTTGCGATTGCAGCGGTTGAATATCGTCCCAAATATCTTGAATTTGCACACCGCTCATTTCATCTAGATAACGTTTGTAAGACGGAACTGTACCTTTGAGCGGCCAGTGCAAACGCCCTTGTACATCGAGTTCATCCAATTCACGCGGTGGACGCATCCAATGCCGTCCTTTGGCTGTCACATCAATTCCGCGCCAAATTTCGCCTGTTTCACCATTTCTTGTTCCCGCGCCCGTAAGGTCTGACAAACGATAACGGCGTCCTTTTTCATCGGTGAAACGGTAAAACTTTTTGAGATAGCTTTCGTCGTAAGGTGAAGTGATCTTATTCCATAGATAAGTGTCAGATTTCGTATACATCAAAATATCATCGTGTATTGGCGCGGGACGTTTTGCAGAATTATGCGCGCTGGTGCGTTTCCAGATGATTTCGGCGCGAAATCGTTCAATTCCAAATACCGCGTCCATGACAATTTTTAGATAATGACTCGCGGTTGGGTCGCAGTGTAAGTAAATGCTGCCTGTCGGTTTCAAAACGCGGCGAAGTTCGACCAAGCGCACTGTCATCATGACGAGATATGCCAATAACTGGTTGCGCCCGATGACAGTGAGTAACGCGCCGATGACCGCGCTCACTTCTGGCGGGGCATTTTCAACCAAGTCGAAATAGGTGCGCTCGGCGGTTATATCCCAATGCCATGTATCTTTGAACGCCTTGATCTGGGCTTCGCTTTGCTGACCGCCCTCGTCTTTGAACAGGACGTTGTAATCGCGTGCGCTGTTGAACGGCGGATCGAGATAGATCAAATCAACCGATTGATCGGGCAAATACTCGCGCAAAATCGCTAAATTGTCGCCGTAATAGAGTTGATTTTGCGTGTTGGACATGAGAAAAACGAACTCCAGTAGATCGATAACTTGTTCTACTGGAGTATAACACGAAAGTCGGCGTTTTTAGGTTACGCCGCCATCATCGCCATGGCGCGGCACGACGCTTCACAATCGCGGCAGGCTTCGACGCACGCCTGATGCATCGCGTCATCGGGATCGACTTGTTCGCAGCTTTGCGCGCACGCAGCGCACACATCGGCGCACACGCCGCACATTTGTGGGTGAAAAGCAGAGTAACGCGCCATCATATGGACGCTGGTTTCGCACACCTTGGCACAATCGATCAACAACTGAATATGTTTGACTTCGGCATGGCTGCCACCCATGGACAAACAGTAATCGAGCATTTCTAAGCATTGGCGGTAACAGCGTTCGCAGTTAAGAATACACTGTTCCATTTCGGGCGTACGCGCTTGGTGCTGATGCTGCATGATCGGATTCCTGATCGATTACGGATACAGACCAGCGTAATCAACATGACCAGCGCCCGAAACCGCCACATGGCGGATTTTCACACAGGTAAAAAGCGGCGCACATTGTGCATGAGCCGTGCCAAAAACACCGCGCGCGGTGTCATGTGGGCGAGCGCGGGCGGCACGCCCAGCCCACTGTCATAGGTAATTGACTGCGGCGTCACGAAGCGCATTAAGCCTTCGATGCCGTTACGCCGCCCCAAGCCGCTGCTGCGCCGCGCCGCGCCGCCCATCGGCGCACCGGGTGTGCCAAAGGTAAGATGTGCACGATTGATGCTGACATCGCCCGCAATAACCTGCTGGGCGATCCGCGCGGCATGGGCGGGATTGGACGAGAAAATCGCCGCTGCCAACCCGTACTCGCTGTCGTTCGCAAGGCGCACGGCTTCGGCGGTATCGCGGACTTTCATGATCGGTACAATCGGGCCGAAGGTTTCTTCGGTCATGACTTTCATGGTGTGATCGACATCGGTCAAGATCGTCGGTGCAAAGAACAAAGGACCCAAATCGGGGCGACGCACGCCGCCAAACACGATTTTCGCGCCCTTCGCCACGGCATCCGCGATGTGATCTTCGGTACGCAGCAGTTCACGCTCGTTGGTCAAACTGCCAAAATGGACTTCGAGACCGCCGCCGCCGCTAAAGACCAGATCGTTGGCATACTCGATCAGCTTGTGCATAAACGGATCGTAGACTACCTGATCGACATAAACGCGCTCGGTGCTGACGCAGACTTGTCCGGTATTTTCGAGCGCGCCGACCAGTACGCCTTGTGCTGCCGCATCGATATCGGCATCTGCCAGCACGAGCGCCGGGTCTTTGCCACCCAGTTCAAGCGTGCATGGGATCAAGCGTTCGGCACAGCGCACAGCGACTTTACGCCCGATTTGGGTGCTGCCCGTGAACGACACACAATCGACATGATCGATTAACGCTGCGCCTGTGATGCCGTCGCCCGTCACGATCTGCACGATGTCGCGCGGAATTCCAGCCTGGTGCATGAGTTCGACCGCACGAATGGCGGTGAACGGTGTGATCTCGCTCGGCTTGACCACCGCTGCATTGCCTGTGATGAGCGCGGCGATAATATCACCGATGCCGTTCAGAAGCGGGTAGTTCCACGGCGTGATAAAGCCAACAACCCCCCACGCTTTATAGACCACGGTCGCGCGGTGGACAATCGGAAAGGCGGGGGTGCGCTTTTGTGGGCGCATCAGACGCGGCGCATGACGAACGGCAAACCCCGCCATTAAATCAACGACGAGCGTTTCGCTCAGCGCACCGCCGTGAGATTTGCCTGTTTCCGCGCGGATAATGTCGATCAGGCTGGCTTGTTCTTGCCACATCAACGCCTGCCACGCACGAATGACGCGGGCGCGAGCCGCGACGCCGAGCGATTCCCAGTCGGGTTGCGCGGCGGACGCACGCGCGACGGCAGATGCGACCTGATCAGGTGGGGTGATGGGGATCGTACCGACGGTTTCGCTGGTAATCGGGTTGGTGACGGTGATCATGAAGAACTCCACATTTACGATTGCGTGTAAGCGTCGGTGGTCAACTGCCACATCGGGCGGACATCCATCGCCAAATCACCACGCAAGCCATCTCGATAACGATAATACGCCGCCGCGCCGATCATCGCCGCATTGTCGGTACATAAATGAAGCGGTGGAACACGTACCGGCAGATCCGTGCTCTGGCGCATCAACTGACGCAGCAGCGCGTTGGCGCTGACGCCGCCTGTGATAAAGACTTCGGTCGCGCCATATTCTTTGGCGGCTTTAGCGGTCTTTTCGACGAGCGCGGTGACGACGGCTTTTTGAAAGCTCGCTGCGACATCATTGATCGAAATATCGGAGCGCAAAATTGTGCCCTTATCGACGATACCACTTTCGGCGGCGTCGCGGCGCGATTTGAGACGGGCGGCAGCAGATTGGGCGACGGTGGCTTCACGCATGACGGCAGTTTTGAGTCCGCTAAAGCTAAAATCGTATGGTTTATCGAGGCGCGCGCGCGGAAATTCATACGCCGATGGGTTGCCTTGCAGCGCCGCCCGTTCGATATTGGGTCCGCCGGGGAACGGCAGCCCCAACATACGCCCGATCTTATCGAAGGCTTCGCCTGCGGCGTCGTCAATCGTGCCGCCCAAACGTTCATATATGCCATGATCGCGCATCAACAGCAGTTCGGTATGACCGCCGCTTACGATCAAAACGACGACCGGAAAGACCACGTCTTTATACGGCTCAGTCAACCAGAGCGCGTACACATGTCCTTCGAGATGGTTGATTCCTAGAAGTGGTTTATCCGCCGCGAGCGCCAAGCCCTTGGCGTAATTGACGCCGACCAGCAGCGACCCAACCAAACCGGGTCCGCGTGTGACCGCAATCGCATCGACTTTATTGAGCTTGATGCCAGCGTCGGCAAGCGCTTGATCGACAACAGGCGTAATCGCTTCGACATGCGCGCGGCTGGCGGCTTCGGGAAAGACGCCGCCGTATTTGGCATGGAGTTCAATCTGAGAGGCGATGACATTGGACGTGCATTTGCGCCCATCGATGACGACCGACGCCGCTGTTTCATCACACGAAGATTCAATGGCAAGTATGGTGGTCATGCTAAAACTCCTCAAAGTGCTGAGTACCCAGTGCTGAGTGCCGAGGTATCGCTTTTTTCAGCGTTCAGCGCTCAGTATTTTACTGACTGTAGTGTGTTCAAACGCGAGACCCGCAAAAACGATCCAGATCAACAGGGTTGGGAACAAATAGCGCGGCAGTGCGAGCAAGAAAAAATGCACGGCGAGTGTATAGCCGATATAGCCGACCAACGGCAGCGCGAGCTGCCACGCGCGGCGCGCCCGCCATATGCCGATGAATCCAAGTATGATCGCGCCGTAGTGAAACAGATAGATCGCCAGTTTTGGCACGAACGCAGCGCCGCGTGTGAGATCGATTAAACCGTCAAACGAACGATCATCGCGCAGCCATGTCACGCCGATATCGCGCAAACTTTCGCCAGCAAAATACGTCGTAGCGTGCGGCTGCAAAAATGCGCCCGCCAATTCGCTCACGCGGCGCTGAAGATAACCGACGGTATCGGCAGTGATAGCGTTTGTCGCCGCCCCTGTGATTTGCGCTTGCGTCGGCGCACCTAAATCCGCGTCGGGAATATCGTCGGCAAGGCGTTGATCGACCGATGACGGATCATCCCAGCCAGTCGCACCGATGTACAAAAAGGAGGCGAATCCTTCACCCGCAATGACAAGACGATCCCACCGAGCAAGATTGTACCCTGTCCATGTCAAAACGACGGCGGCATAGATGAGCAAAAAGGCGGCGGGGCGCGCGACCTTACGCGGCGCTATGACGACCCAATACACCACCAATGCCACTGGAAACGCGAGAAAGACTGCGCGCGTCAGGGTCGCCAAGCCAAAACAGATCGCGGCGAGCAAAAGCAGCCCCCACCCCCGCTCCCCGTCAACTGAGAGCGGGTAATGTGCTGCCGCCGCTAAGCCCGCCGCCAGGAAAAATATGAACAGCGTCTCGGTCGTAATCTGCGTTGATTCCAGGATGAAGGCGGGCGAAAACGCAAGGATGGCGGCGGCGATTAAGCCTGATTTATCTATAAACGGGCGACCCACCGCGTCGCCACGACGAAGTACACGAGTCAGTTGAATTGTCATTCGATAAACAAAATAACACGTCGCTGTACTCATCAATGCTTGCACGACGCGCACGACGATCAAAGCGGATGGTTGCGACAAAAACTGCTGTGGAATACCGATAAAGATCAGGTAGAGCGGCGGCGGTGCAAGGTTTGATACATCGATCTGCACGCCGTCGATCTCGGTGGTGGTGACGCCGCTCACGAGCGCACGCCCGTTGAGCCAGTACCAACCGTCATCGCCGCCACCTGCCTGATACTGAATCGTCGTCGGTTGGCTGAACGCGATGATCAGCCGCAAGACCAGCGCCGCCGCGAGGATGATCCCTAAAACGTACCGATTCATGAGGCAGGCTCGACGCGCCAGAATTCATAGGTTGTGCGCGGCACATCACGCACAAAGGTGAAGCGTGCATCGACGACCGTGCGCCAGTAAATCGGATCAAGGACAGGGCGATCGGGCGGCATGAGCAGGTAATCGATGGCGTACTGGTCGATGACGCCATCGACGGACGCACGATCTGGATACGGGTACATGACGGACGATAAACCTTCGTAAGCGAGCATGAACGGGTCTTGTGTCATGAAGATAAGCTGACCATCGCCGTTGACATCGGGGAGTTCACGCGCGATGGCGGACATGGCGGTGATTTGTCCGCGATAGGTGGCGACAAAATTGGCGTCCTGACGCACAAACTCGATGGCGTTGGCACCGAGCAGCAGCACGATCAGGATCATCGCGCCCGCGCGAATACGGGCATCGGTGATGGCGCGTTCGAGCGCATATGCCGCCAACGGAATCAAGAGCGGGATGAGCGCCAGAAAGAATTTTTTGGTGCTGCCCGCTTGCGATTTATACGGGATAAACACGGCGTAAGCGACCACCGCGCCGAGCAAAATGATCAACGTGGGCGCGATGACTGCCCACCGTGGGCGTTCGGTGCGGCGCAGCGCGACCAGCAGCAAGACGCTGGCGGCAAGCCCGACCGCGAGCGCGTCGCCCAATACGCCGATCATCATGTCGAACGCCGCCGCGAGTTCAAAGGCACGCTTGCCGATGATGTCGGCAGGCGTTTGCCGTTCGAGCAGCGTGGCTAGTGTAAACGTCTGGTCGAAGGCGTAATGATCGTTATGATGAGTGAAGAAAAACATATCGTCGGTTTCGCCAGAGCCGAGCCGACCGAGGGTGTTCAGGTTGCGAATCAACCACGGTGAAACGACGATTAGTGCGATCAAGGGGGCGACCACCGCAGCGATCAACGCGCGGCGCTTGATCGGGGTGTGCGCGCCGATGAGTGCGTAGAAAACAGCGACGGCGATCCCCATCGGGACGATCAAGAGCGCATCGTTGCGCGTCAAATACGCGAGTCCGGCGGCAATACCCGCGACAATCAACGCGAACGGCTTGCCGTGATGCGTCCAGCGCACCAGACACAGCAGGCATAAACATATCAAGAAAGCAAACGGGATCGTGGTGTCCGTGCGTACCGAGTTCAAGACGAGTTCGGGGATCACGGCGGTGGCGGCGGCGGCAAACAATGCCGTGTCATCGCGGAGCGCGAGCTGACGCGCGCCCCAAAACGCGAGCGCGGGCAGCAGTGAGCCGATCAACGCGAACCCGATCAACGCGGCGGCGGGCTGCACACCGAACAACGTCATCGGCACGCCCGCCAGCAGCGATGCCAACGGCATCCAGTGATCTTCGGGGTGGGTGACAGACGCAGGCGGCGGGTTGTACATCCACACGTAATCGAAGGTCAAACCGTCGCCTTGCGCCCAGCGCGCGCCGACGTTGTAGTAATGATTGGGGTCTGCGATGCCGGGAAAGCGGACGACGGCGGCGATCAAGACCAACCGCAAGACGAGGGCAGCGAGACAGATAAACAGCAAATTGCGGGATGTAGTCATTCACACGTCATTCATTGGTTTTCAGGGCGCATTATAGCAGTGTTATCTCAGGGTGAGTGAGCGGTAGTCACCCCGTGTTTGAATAGTCGGCGGGCAAACCGGAATCATCACATGATGAAGGATAAGACCCTTGAAATGTAGCTTGCGCTCTCTTGTACACTCGAAATTGTCCCGGATGATGGTGCGTGGTGCGTCCAAATCAAAGAATTACCCGGCTGCACGACGGAAGTCGATGAATGCGATGAAATTTTGCTCGCCATCGAGGATGCAAAACGGCTTTGGCTTGAACTCGCTTTAGAACGCGGACGCTTTATCCCCGAACCGCAGCCTTTGCCCGCGCTTCTCTAAAATTCGATAAGCGGTTCGCTTTTCGCTTTTGGCTGCGCACTAACGGCTAATCGCTCACCATCATGTAATCGAACCGATGCGTGACACTGTGATTAAACCAAATACAATGCCACGACTAGACAACCTGTACGAACACGCGCCGCTGCATTCCAGTGGATCGTCCGTTGGCGGGTCGTCATATGATTCTTAGAATGGGTTAAGGTTTGTGACGTATTCACCTATAGAACTTAAGATTTGATTTGAAGTGTTAACCATTCGATCATCATGATTAAAAGCTCGTTATACTGGTAGGATGTTTTTGAGAGAAAGCAATTCACTATGCGCCGTACTCCCGCTCAAAAGTCGTTCCCTGTTTTAATAATGCTGGCTGTGCTTGTCAGTGTCGGGTGCAGCAGCTTGCCCGGTCTGCGTGTGCTCACCGGCGAAGATGGACAAGAAACTGTCGCTGACCGCGCCGTGCAAAGCACAACCTGGGTGATGGCAGACAAGACCAGCCGCACCGACCCGCTGTTGATCGCCGCCGCTGATCGCATCGAAGCCGCAAACCCGTTTATCGACATCATCGAAATTCGCCCAACCCTCAACCGCTCGAATCAGTCGGTGTTCGCAGTGACGCTGCTATACAACCCGCCGCGTACCGATAACAGCGCGCAAGAACAAGTACAAAGCTTAGAAAACGCGCGCCGTATGTTTGAGGTGGTGTGGCAAGGCGTGATGAGTGAAAGCGCGGGCAGCCAGATCATCGAAGTGACGACCTATGCGCCGTCGCAGATCGTGACGCTCGATAACGGGCTGAGTTACGCGGGTATTCAATTGGAATACACCAGCATCGACCGCAGTCTGGCACAAAGTTATTTAGCGTCGCCGCGTTCGCTCGATTCATTCTTCAATTTGATCGTCGGTAACGATTTGACGTATGACACGCCGGATACGATCACCTTATATGAAGGCGATCCAAACCACCCGATGTTCTTAATTCCGTCGATACAGACGACCAACCGCGCCGAATAGCGGCTTGATCGCCAAACGGAAAAACATAACACACAGGCACGGACACACAAAGAAAATCGCTCATTTAGTTTATTGGATGTAAACCTAATGGCACTCGCACAACAAGCTCCGAAACTGCCCGCGAACCCGGAACCGCCGAAGCGCTATGCATGGGAAGATGAAGAAACACTTGTCCAGAAGCGCAACCGTCTCCCCAATCGCATCGGACGTTTTTTCGGCAACAACTGGTTCAAGCTGATTCTCATCATGGTTTTGCTGTTCATCCTGCTCGATGCGGCAACCGCACGCACGATGGTCGCCATGGTCGAGCGCTTCGGACAAAGCATCCTGCGCCTGTTCATCACTGCGTTCGTGGTATTGGGTCAGTTTGGCTTGATGTTCTGGTTTCTCGGTCGGGCGCGTATGTACACGATCTGGCCCGGCACAGAAGGCGTCAGCTTCAAAGATTATCGCGGGCAGCCAGAACTGCTCGATCAGGCAAAACAAATCGTCAAGCTGCTGCGCGGCGTGCGCGTGTTTGAAGAAGCGGGTGGCGAACCGCTCAATGGGCTGATGCTGGAAGGTCCGCCCGGAACGGGCAAGACATGGCTGGCGCAAGCGATCAGCACTGAAGCGGGTGTGCCGTTCTTTTACGTCGATGCGTCGAGCATGAACTCGATGTTCATCGGCATCGCGCCGCTCAAGGTCGCCAATTTGTATCGGCGCGCGCGTAAAGCTGCGAAACAATTCGGCGCATCGGTGATTTTCATCGATGAAATCGACGCGATTGGGTCGCGTTCTGGCGTGGCGACGCCAGAACGTGAATTGTGGACGACAGGGATGGGCGAAGACGCCGAACGCGCTGCCGCCGAGCGCATCGGCAAATGGCGCAAACTACCGATTTTCTTTGGCGGTGGCAACGCGCAAAACGGGCTGCTTTCGACGCTCTTGATCGAGATGAGCGGGTTCAGCCTGGAACATGGATGGGCGGCACGGCAAAAACGTGCGTTCTACAAGACATTTTTGCGGCGCAACCCACCCAAGGTCAACAAGCGCATTTTGACCATCGGCGCGACCAACCGTATTGGCGCCCTTGATCCCGCGCTGCTGCGTCCCGGTCGTTTCGATAAGAAAATTCGTGTCGATGCGCCGGATATGGAAGGGCGACGCGACATCATCGCGTATTACATGAGCAAAATGTCGCACGATGACACGGTTGATCCGTTAATCGTCGCCAGTGAGACGCCATTTTATACGCCTGCCGACCTGAAATATCTGCTCAATGAAGCGCTGCGTTATGCGCTGTTCGATAACCGTACGGTGATGACGGTGGATGATATTCGCCGCGCGCAGCCGGAACACGAGTTCGGTTTACGCACCCCGATCAAGAATCTGGCGGCGGAAGACAAGTATCGCCTGTGCGCGCACGAAGCAGGACACGCGGTCGCCATCCGTCTGTATATGCCGAATTATCGTATTTCACGCATCACCGTGATTCGTCAGGGTCAAGCGCACGGCTATGTACAGTCGTACCCGGCACAAGAAGAAGATCAATATATGGCGCTGGGCACGTACGAGCAATTGATGAATCGTTTGCGCGTCTCGGTGGCGGGTAAGGCGGGCGAAATGGAATATGTCGGCGTCGGCGCGCAAACGCTGGGCGTCGGCGGCGACTTCCAGAATATCCGCGCGATTTTGTACATGCTGGCAAATTCGGGCATGTTCGGTCCTTTGGGCGCGGCGCTGGAAGGCACGAATTACCCGGCGGAAATGCGCGAAGCGATGGAAGACGCGTTCCGCATGGCATTGGATGATGTGCGCATGATGCTGCGCTTGCACCGCGAGATGGGCGAAGCGTTGATCAATCAGTTGATGGAAAAAGACGAGCTGCTGGCGAACGAAGTCGAGGCGTTCTTCGATACCTATGGCTTCATGACGCCGAAGGTCAAGCTGTATCAGAGCGAACCGCAAGCCGAGATCGTGACGCTGCCGGCTGAACAAGACCTCACGCCTGCTCCCGCGCCATAGGAGCAGATCGAACGACGTAAGGGCGGGACTGAGACCCGCCCACGCAATGGATAAAACAAAACAACAGGAATTTTCTTTTGCCAGCAACACGCGCAACCCAAACCCTGCAAATGAAGTCACGGCGTTCATTTCGGGAAACGCATTTTCGGTGGACGTGGACGCTAAAATCGTCGCCCAGCGTATTGTGGCGTTATGTCGCAAATACGGATCGTTTTAACCGCGATACGCAGGTGCCATCTGTGACGATGGAAGGCAGCCCGATGGAAAATCATCGGCGGCGCTTGAAGATGCACCGTTTCACACTTGGCGCGCTCAAACTTGTACCGATTGAATGGACAGAAAACCCTTTCGAGTGGATCAAGCCGGAGCGTTTCGGCGTGGTGCGCAATTACAGCAAGGGACCCGTCGCCTATATGCGCACGCTGACGGAACTCAAAGCGCGCGCCGACGGTGGCACCGATGCCGTGTATGAAGTATGGGCAGTGCCGCGTAACCTGCTGGGCGTGCTGGCGATTCCGTTTCAAATCGGGTTGTTGAGCGCGGGTGCGTTTCGCCGTGCGTTCTTTCGTTATGACAAAATGGCGCAAGAACAGCGCGTCTTTGAAACCGAAAAGACCGTCGTGCGCCCCGCGCTTGTGCCGGGTGGCAAAGCACGTTTGGAAAAAGGACAGGCGGCGCTGCAAGCACGCGGGATCGATCCCGGTTTGGCGCTGCGCCTGGTCGCGTTGATCCAGTTAGGTGATGAAATGTCGCTGACGCGAATGCGCCCGTATGCGCTGGCGGATGCGTGGAAAACGGCGCGCCGTCCCATGCTGGAGATGTTCTTGCACGCGACACGCATCGGCTTGCTCGATTCGCGCTGGGAACTGCTGTGTCCGTTGTGCCGGGGTGCGAAAGCATCGGCGACGACGCTGGGCGAGATCAACCCGCAAGTGCACTGCGATGTGTGTCAGATCGATTATCAGGTCAATTTTGAACAGTCGGTCGAGCTGGTATTTAAGCCGAATTCGTCGGTGCGCCCCATCGATGAGGCGACATACTGTATCGGCGGTCCTCAGATTACCCCGCATATTTTGTTGCAAAGTCTGGTCGCGCCCGGTCGGTCGGTGACGTTTGCGACGCCGACCGAAATGGGACGTTACCGCGTGCGGACGGCGCTGTTGATGGGCGGACAATATTTGCATGTCGATATGAGCGGACGCGATACCGCGCTGCTGCGCGCACAAGCGAAAGGGTGGGAAAAAGGCGAGGCGATCATTCATCCGGGCGCGACCATCACCTTTGAAAACGCGACCGATGCCGAGCAGTTGTTCATGTTCGAGCGCATGGCGTGGAGCGACCAAGCCGCGACCGCCGCCGCCGTAACGACGCTGCAACTGTTCCGCGATTTGTTCGGGCATGAAACGCTGCGGTCAGATGTGCAGATTGGCGTGGGCAGTTTGACGATGATGTTCACCGATTTGCGCAGTTCGACGGCGATGTACCGCGAAATGGGCGACGCGCGCGCTTTTGGCATGGTGATGAGTCATTTCGAGGTGTTGAAACGGATCATCGATGAACACGGTGGCGCGATCATCAAGACCAATGGTGACGCGGCGATGGCAGTCTTTCGCCGCCCCATCAACGCGATTCGGGCGGCGGTGGCGACTCAAATCGCGCTGGCACTGCCGACGACCACCCTGAAACCGCTCGCGCTAAAAATTGGACTGCACAGTGGGAGCTGTATCGCGGTCAATTTGAACGAACGGCTCGATTATTTCGGGTCGGTGGTCAATATCGCCGCGCGCCTGGAAAGTTTATCGAGCGGCGAAGACATCGTGATTTCGCAGGAAGTGTACTTAGACCCGGAAGTCGTCGATTATTTCAGCCGTACGCAAGAAATTGGGATCACGTCCTTCAAGAGCACGCTGAAGGGCTTTGACGAGCAGCGTTTTGAACTTTGGCGGTTGACGACCGCCGCGCCAGACATTCGCACGGTAGAAGAGTATTAACGGATAAAGAACCATGTCGAAGATCAAGAATGCACCGAATCAGCCGTTCATTGAAACCAATGGACGCTTCGATTGGGAAGATGACGAAACACTGGTTGACCGCCGCAACCGACTCCCCCATAAAGTCGGGCGCTTATTCCGCAGTGTCTGGTTGTGGCTGGCACTGATCGCCATTGTGACGTATGCGCTGTTCGATGCCAATTTTATGCGGACGTTGGCATCGGTTCTCGAATTAGCGATCACGATTGGCGGCATCGTCTTGTCGTTCGTGGTGCAAATGGTGGTGTTATTCTGGTTTTTGAGTCGTTCGCGCATGTACACGGTGATGCCGGGCGCGGAAGGCGTCAGTTTTCAGGATTATCGTGGGCAGCCAGAAGTCGTCGAGCAGGCGCGCCAGATCGTGACATTGCTGCGCGGCGTGCGCGCGTTTGAAAGTTCGGGTGGCGAACCCTTGAACGGGCTGCTGCTCGAAGGTCCGCCGGGGACGGGCAAAACCTGGCTGGCACAAGCGATCAGCACCGAGGCGGGTGTGCCCTATTACTACGTCGATACGGCGTCGCTGCAAGGCATGTTTATGGGCATGGGCGCGCTCAAGGTTGGCAACTTATATCGCAAGGCACGCAAAGCCGCCAAAGAATACGGCGCGGCGGTCATCTTTATGGATGAGATCGACTCGGTCGGGTCACGCGGTGGGGTGGCGACGGTCGGTGGTGGCACGGCGGGTGATATGGGCGGCGGCGGCATGGGCGGATCGGGCTTGCTGAATACGCTGTTAATCGAGATGAGCGGGTTCAATTTGCAGCACGGATGGCGCGCGCGCTTACGCGGCTGGTGGTTCAAGACGGTGCTGCACAGCGAACCGCCGCAGTATCACAAGCGCGTATTGACCATCGGTGCGACCAATCGAATGCAAGCGCTCGACCCAGCGCTGCTGCGCCCCGGTCGTTTCGATAAGAAACTGCGCATCGACGCGCCCGACATGGAAGGGCGGCGCGATGTCTTGGGCTATTATCTGGGCAAGATGGCGCACGACGAGAGCATGGACCCGGTCGTGCTTGCCAGTGAGACGCCCGGTTATACGCCTGCTGACCTTAAGTATCTGCTCAACGAGACCCTGCGTTACGCGCTGTTCGATGGGCGGCGTTATATGACCTATCGCGATTTCCAGATGGCGCTGCCAGAACATTCGTATGGAATGCGCGCGCCGATCAAGCATATGTCGGAAGAAGCACGCCGACGGCTGGCGTATCGTGAGGCGGGTCATGCCGTCGCTGTTCGGTTGTTCCAGCAGCATCACCGCATCTCGCAGATCACGATCATCCGGCAGGGCAGCGCGTTCGGACACGTCTCGCATTATCCCGCGCGCGAAAGTTATCAGGGGATGCGCACGCTCGACCAGTACATGAATCAACTGCGCGTCGTCGTCGGTGGGCGCGCGTCGGAGATCGAATTTTGTGGGGTGCCAAATCAATCGCTCGGTGTCGGCGGCGATTTCGCGCGGATTCGCTTCTTGCTCAAGCACATGGCGCTCGCAGGGATGTTCGGTCCGCTTGGCGGCGCGCTCCAGCAGCAGATCACCCCGTATGGTGTGTCGATGTCGATGCCCAAAGAGATGACGCAAGAGATGGAGAAAGTGTTCCAGCAGGTGCTGCGTGAAACCCGCGAATCGCTGCGCGAACACGGCGAGATTGTGCACGCATTGGTGGTGCTGTTGATGGAGAAAAATGAATTGATGGCGGAAGATGTGCGCGCGTTCTTCGATCAATATGGGCTGCACACGCCCGACCCGACATTGATCCGCGATGGCGAAGAAATCAGTTTGCTGGCGGATATCGAGATTCAGTGAATCACGAAAGTTCACCAGCCCTCATCCCCCGACCCCTTCTCCCTCAGGGAGAAGGGGAGAAAAGCGCGCTTTTGAAGTCCCTCGCCCTGAGGGAGAGGGATTTAGGGTGAGGGCAAAAACAAGGTTTCGTGATTCACTGAGATTACCAGAAAAGCGCCGTAAAGCCCCTGTCTTTAGACATGGGGATATAAGGCGTAGCATTGTGCCTGTCGCTCAATTGTGCTACAATACGAGGAATGCCAGTCGCGGAGTTGACGCTCCCACTGGCTCTCCAACCTAGTGGGGTCAGAGCATGAGCGAGTCTAACACATACTTCAAAGCATTCAAATACTGTCTGTATCCGACGCCCGCGCAGGAACGACAGCTGTTCCTCGTGCTGAAGGTTTGTCGCCACTGGCACAACATGTGCGTTTCCGAACGTACATGGGCGTGCAAGGCTGTGAGCGCCGGATGTGAAGTGATTACGGTAAAGCCTGCCTACACGTCCAAATGCTGCTCGAACTGCGGCATGCTGTTTCAAGACTTCGACCTTTCGACCCATTGGGTTGATTGTGATTGCGGTCTAGCGCTAGACTGCGATCACAACGCGGCTATCAACATTCTCAATCGTGCTTTAATGCAAGACGGATGAGACGGATGGGACGCATCCGTGAACGATAACGTAGCGCCTCTACCAACGCCGTAAGGCGACGGTAAGCGCAAGCGTCGTTCAGAAGCCCCTGACTTTAGGCATGGGGAGCGTCACTGTAGCCCTTCTCCCAAAGGCGAAGTACCTCTCGATATTCGTCCCATGTACGCATGGTTTTAGCCTCAGCGATTGATCAGATCGAATCGCTGAGTAGCGTAGCACTATAACATATAAAAGCAAAAAACTGGGTTAGAAACCCAGTTTTTTGCTCACTTTATGCCGAAGGTGGGAGTCGAACCCACATGCCTGTTAAGCGCGATATTTTGAATATCGTGTGTCTGCCATTTCACCACTTCGGCTATTGTATTTTTTTTATACGACTTGCTTGCTTGAAACTATAGACTATAATAGCCAGCAATGAGCCAAATGTCAATGTCAATTTCGGAAAACGAGCAAGCGTTGATTCAGCAAGCGCGGCGCGGCGATGCCCCCGCGCTCGATGCATTTAACGCGCTTGTGCTTCGGTATCAGGACAGCGTGTACAGTTTGTCAGTCCGTATCATGATCGACCCCGCCAGCGCCGACGACGTAACGCAAACGGCATTCATCACCGCTTACCAGCGACTCGATACGTATCAAGGCGGGTCGTTCAAAGCATGGCTGTTAAAAATCGCGGCGAATCAAGCCTACGATGAATTACGCCGCCGCAAACGTCGCCCGTCGGTATCGGTCGATGAACTCCCCGGCGCGGACAGCGATGACGGTGCCTCCCTGCCCGATGCCGCTGACACGCCCGAACAAATCAGCGAAGCCAATGAATTGCAGCGCGCGATCCGGTCGTGCATCGATAGGTTGACGCCAGACTACCGCGCGGTATTGGTCATGTGCGATGTCGATGCGTTTGACTACACTACGACGGCTGAAACGCTCGGCATCGCGCTCGGCACCGTCAAATCACGCTTGAGTCGGGCACGTTCGAACGTACGCGATTGTTTACGCGGCGTGCCGGAACTTTTGCCAATGCAATTTCGTCTTAAGGACAATGGGAAAATTTCGTAATAAACATGAGATGGCTTGGAACGTGAAATGCCTGACTCGCGCCCGCTAACCGAATTCGATTTCGAACTGCTGTCCGCCTACATCGACGGACAGCTTTCGGATTCAGAGCGGCAGCTTATTGAAACGCGGCTGGCGGATGAGCCATCATTGAGCGCCGCACTGGACGACAGTCGCGCGACAGTCGCATTGATCAAGCTGCTGCCGCCGACCCAAGCGCCGCGTAACTATACGCTGACGCCGCAAATGGTGAGCGCCAGATCACAGCCCGCGCACCGAGTCGTACCGTTCGCAAAGACGAGTGTATTCAGCGCCCTAAGCACGGCGGCGGCAGTCGTGTTATTAGTGATCGGGGTCAGCTTTTTGACGCAGAGTTCTGACCAAGAAAACGCAAACGTCGCCATGCTCGCCACATCGATCACCGCTCAGCCGTTTGAAGAAGCACAATCGAACGCGCGCGCCGCGAATACAGCACTCGCCGCGCCCGCCGAACCAACGCGCCCGATCAGCGCGACCAACATCGCAGAAGTCGATTCGCTTGCGCTAACCGACGCCGCGCAACTGATCGCGCCGACGCAAACGCAAATCGCCGCCATTGCGGAACAAGCCGCCGCCGAAAGTCTTGCGGCAGGCAGCGCTATGCAAGCCCTTGCCGCTCCAACGATGACAGAAGGATTGCTCTTCAGCACTGAATCCGAAGGCACACTGTCGCCAGACCTTTTTTTGATGCCGCCGCTAGGTGACGCAGCGCCAGATGATGCAGGATCAGTCCAAGATCAGGTAGAGGGGGCAGGCGGAGGAACCGACAACGAAAACGCATTCGAGTCCGCACCGAGCATCGCCCAATCCGCCGCGATGACGGAGACGCCAACGACGACGCCGAGCAGCACCGCCACATCCACGAAAACGATGACTCCGACCGTCGCGCCTACCCAAACACGCCCGCCGCAAGTCGCGCCGCTCTCTATAGATGACACGACTCGTACGGCGGGGCTGGTGCTGATTGGGGTGGCGATCGTGTTGTTTACGGTCGCGGGTGTGACGACGTGGAAGCGCCGTTCATCTGCGCGTCAGTGATGCCGAACACCTCGAACGTCATATCCGGCAGGGTCAGCACGCCATACGTCTCTGAGCTTTCGCGCGGGGCGTAAAAGCGGCATAACGAACCGGGATTGACGACGCAGCCATGCGGCACGCGCTGAAACAACGTTTTGTGCGTGTGTCCGGTGATTAAAATATCAACTTCAAGTTCGCACAACATCATATCCAGATAGGTGTTCGAGACATGATCGCGCCAAATGCCCCAACGCGGGTTACCCTGTGCGCCGTGACTGCCCGGCTTGCCGTGTGTTAAAAAAAGCCGGAATCCGCCGATCGCTCCACGCCAATCAAACGACAAACTTTTGATGAAATCACGGTTTTCTGCCGAAATACGCGCGTCTTCTTCAAACATGCGTTCATGGTTGCCACGGACGGCGATCACGCCGCGCTGACGGATCATGCTCAACGTTTCATCGGGGTTTTCGCCGCGTCCTACTAAATCTCCCGCCGCCAGCACTGCATCGACGTGATGCACATGCTCGAAACGGTCTAATACATCATGCAGTCGCTCTATGTCGGCGTGTATGTCCGAAAGTACACCGAGTTTCATCCTCAAATCAACCTTGTGCCGTCGAAGTATCCCCTGATTGTAACAGAAAAGCATTAATCTTTTATCGGCGGCTTGCGTTCGATGTTATAATCTGAGCTTGAGTGACTCGCTCAATGGTTTAGGTGAACATGACGCAGATTTTGCTGATCCGGCACGCGGTGAACGATTTTGTCAAGACGGGTAAGCTCGCCGGATGGACTCCCGAAGTTCACTTGAACGACGAAGGCAAGGCACAAGCCGAAGCGCTTGGCAAACGATTGGCGGATGCACCGATTCAGCACTTGTATTCCAGCCCGCTTGAGCGGACGATGGAAACAGCAGAAGCAGTTCGGACACATCACCCGCAGTTAACGATCGTACAAAACGAGCAAATTGGTGAAGTGCGATACGGTGAGTGGCAGGGCAAAGAAATTTCGGCGCTGACCAAACGCAAAATGTGGCATGTGATTCAGGAATATCCATCGCGCGCGTCATTCCCGAATGGGGAAACAATGCGCGCCGTACAAATCCGCGCGGTCGATGAGATCGAGCGGCTGGCGGCGGCACACCCACGCGCGATGATCGCGCTGGTATCACACGCCGACCTGATTAAGATGATCCTTGCGCACTACCTGGGGACACATCTCGATAACTTTCAACGGATTATGGTCTCGCCTGCGTCGATCAGCACGTTGTTTTTGGCGTATGGTCGCCCGTATGTATTCTCGATGAATGACGTGGCACATATTACTCAAATGGAAAAAGAACGCGCTGCGCAGGCGCAAGCGGAAAAGGCAGAAGAGAATGCCTAAAATGGAACTTGAACTCAACCCGGTCGAATTTATCACGATTGGTACAGTGGGTCCGAAAGGGCAGCGGATTTTTCACCTGCAAGCGGGCAGTAAATCCGATGTGGTCACGCTGACCATCGAAAAAGAGCAGGCGTTCGCGCTTGCCGAAGCGATTCGCGAACTATTGGAAGACCTGGATAAGCGTTTCCCATCAAAACCCGCCGAAGTGCCAACGGCGGCGATGATGGATATGGAGCTGCGCGAACCCATCGAGCCGAAGTTTCGCGTCGCGCAAATGGGTCTCGGTTACGATGAAGACCGTGACATGGTGGTCTTAGTCGCGCAAGAACTGTTGGTGACAAGCAATGTCACCTTTAGTGCCGAAGAAGACGAAGACGAAGAAGATTTGACTGGACTCGAAGAATTTTTCGGGGACATCGAGGACGATGAAAGTGATGATGATTCGGAGCCGGGCATTGTCAGAATGTGGTGCAATCGGAATCAAATGCGCGCGCTTAGCGCTCATTCCGCCAACACTGTGCAATCCGGGCGACCAGACCCCAAGCTCAATGGACGATTGGTTTATTACTGGACGTGAGTTGTGACCAACCCTACACATGACATGGACGATTTTGAAGACGAACTGCCGGATTTTGACGACTACGACGAAGACGATGCCGACGACAGCTCGATCATGGATGGCGACGGCGACGATGCACCGATTCCCCCATCGGTAAAAGTCAGCGCCGAAACGGCATTGGAAATTCTTGAGCGCGGCGATATCGATACTGAATACGGCATTCTGCGCTGGAGTTCGAATTACGCTTTTCTCGTCGCTGTCGAAAAAGACGGCATGAAGATGAACGCGGTCTATAAACCGCAGCGCGGCGAACGTCCGTTGTGGGATTTTGCCGATGGAACGTTGTGCTATCGTGAACAGGCGTCGTTTTTGACTTCGAAAGAACTCGGCTGGCAGATCGTCCCGCCGACGGTGCTGCGCGATGGACCACGCGGTTTGGGGTCGGTGCAGATGTTCATCGAACATGACCCACAGATCAATTATTTTTCGTATAACGATGCGCCGGGCATACTCAAATCGCAGTTGATGCGCATTTCGCTTTTTGATGCGCTCATTAACAATGCGGATCGTAAAGGCGGTCACTGCCTGCTCGACCCCAATCAACATCTGTGGGGCATCGATCACGGCATCGCTTTTCACAGCGCGTACAAACTGCGTACCGTAATCTGGGATTATGCCGGCGACCCAGTGACAGATGCGATGATGACCGACATCGAGCGTTTGTGCGTGAAGCTGGAAGACGCAAACAGCGATTATCGTCAGCAGTTGTGTAATTTGCTCTCGCAGCTTGAACTCAAGGCGTTTCAGCAGCGCGTCAAAAGCGTGCTCAAAACGCGCCGCTATCCACAGCCGGGCAGTTCGGGTCCCAATTACCCATGGCCGCCAGTCTAGACACGCTTTCATGGGCGGCGTAACTGCCGCCTGTACAATCTTCGTTTAACGCCTTAACATCCTCTTAAACATCATTTGCCCATCTCATAAAGCAGATAGCTCATCATTCGTAATCGCGTTCGATGCAACGCAATGATTCTTTAAGGAGACAAAACGCATGATCAAGAAGTTGATTTTGGCGGGGATGCTGACGTTGGCGCTGGCGGCGTCGGTCAGCGCGCAAGAGGACACGATTGTTCTGACCATCCTTCACACCAACGATACCCATGCAGCCCACGAGCCGAATCGTGCAGGTAATGGCGGCGCGGCGCGTATGGCAGCCGTGATCGATCAAATTCGTGCCGAAGGTGGCGCCGTTGTCCTGTTGGACGGTGGTGACCGCTTCACAGGGACATTGTTCCACACCCAGTATCGCGGTCAGGATCAGGTTCAAATCATGAACGCGCTTGGTTACGATGCGATGACCGTCGGCAATCACGAATTCGATGATGGCGACCAGGTGCTGTCCGATTTCATCGATGGCGTCGAATTCCCAGTTGTGACGAGCAATGTCGATGTGAGCGCGTCGGAAATTCTCGACGGCAAAATTCTGCCGTATGCTATTCTCGATATCGACGGTGTGATGGTCGGCGTCGCGGGTCTGGTCACGCCAGAAACCCCGATCTTGTCCAGCCCCGGTGATGAATTAGTATTCGACGAAGACATGGCGGGCGCAGCGCAAGCGGCAGTCGATGCACTGACCGCAGAAGGCGCGACCTTCATTGTCTTGATGACGCATATCGGCTTGGATGCCGACCGCGAAGTCGCAGCGAACACGACCGGTATCGACGTAATTGTCGGTGGTCACAGCCATACGCTGCTGGGCAACGCCTACGTCGCGTCGGTCGCAGAATACCCGGTGATCGTCGAAAACCTGAATGCTGAACCTGTGTACATTGTCCAGGCGGGCAGCAACACGCAGTATCTCGGTCGTCTCGATATCGAAATTGATGCGGCGGGACTCGTCACCAGCGCCGAAGGCGATACCATTTTCTTGTCGCAATACATCACCCCCGACGCAGAAGTCGAAGCCATTATCACCGAACTCGCCGGTCCGATTGAAGAACTGCGCGCGACCGAAATCGGCGCGCTGGCAGAAGTCTTCCTGGAAGGTGATCGCACGGTGTGCCGCGTCGAAGAATGCTTGCTCGGTAATTTGATCACCGATGCGCTGATCGCGGAAACCAACGCACAAATCGCCATCACCAACGGCGGCGGCATCCGTGCCAGCATCGAAGAAGGTCAAATCTCGTTAGGCGAAGTCATCACAGTGCTGCCGTTCGGCAACCTGACCAGCACGTTTGAACTGACGGGCGCGGACGTGATCGCAGCATTGGAAAACGGCGTCTCGCAAGTACAAGTTGCGGATGGCGTGGTCGTGCGCGATGGCGCTGCCGGACGTTTCCCGCAGGTCAGCGGTCTTCGTTTCAGTTGGGACCCGACGCAAGAAGCAGGCAGCCGTATTGTCAGCGTAGAAGTCGCGGGCGAAGACGGTTCGTTTACGCCGATTGACGAAGCAGCGACCTACACCGTCGCCAGCAACGACTTCCTGCGTAACGGCGGCGACGGCTACGAAGTCGTTGCTACTAATTCGATCAACGCCTATGATTTCGGCAAACCCCTCGATCAGGTGTTGGCAGAATACCTGGCGGCGCTCGCCATCGTCGAACCGACGACCGAAGGGCGTATCACGCTCGTCAACGCGACACTGCCCGAATAAGCAGCATACGCAATTTAGATATCGTCGAGGCAGGTTTTAGACCTGCCTCGACAAACACACAAATTGACACACAGCCGTCCCGGTCGTTGATCGGGGCGGCTTTTTAATGGGTACGTGTCCAATGTGACGGTGTTTTTGGGTAAGGCGTGGCTTGTGCCTATAACATAATGTACAGGATGTTGGACACGCTCTTAATTGATGTGGTTGTCGTGTCCACTTTGGCTACAATAAGATGATGTTTTCATTTTCAACTTCATCGATCCTTATCGAGCTAGGAGTGAGGCGACGTGGCAAGCGACCAAGCGCGGGATTTGCGCCAACGAGGTATCGCGGCGGCAAAATCCAACCAGCGAGAAGAAGCGCGGACGCTGCTTCAGCAGTCGATCCGCCTTGACCCCACCAGCGAAGCGGCATGGTTGTGGCTTGCCAGTGTCGCCCGTGACGCCGAAGAACGGCGTTTCAGCCTGGAAAAACTGCTCGAAATCAACCCGAACAACGAAACCGCGTTAAAAGCGCTTGGCACAATGCCAGCAGATCAATCGCCGATCAAGCGTATTGGCGAGTCGCCCAAACGTGTGACGGGGACGGGAGAATTCGCGCAGGCAGCGACTGGTACACCCGCCGCCACACAGGCGGCATCGATTCCGCTGCCAACGGCGGAAAAAATCACCGAGGCGCAGCGCCAGGTCGATGTGCTGGTACGTGAGATCAGCGCGCCGCTCCCTCAAACCGTCAAGTATGTGAAGAAGACCAAGCGGCGCGCCGGCGAAGGCGACATCGTGGTTTATCGCCTGTATTTAACGGCAGGCTTGATCGGCGCATTAGTCCTCATCGGCTTGATCGTGGGAATCGTGCTGGCGACCAACGAGGACGCGCAAGAAGTCGTCTTCGGTCCGTCGTCAACGCCGAGCAATACACCCACGGTGACATGGACACCGACGCCTGGTGTCACCCCAACCCCATCGACCGAACCGCGCAGCTCGCTCACGCCCAGTCCCACGGTTCCAGCGGAAATTGCGGGTGCGGATATTTATAATTTACCGCGCGCGACGGTGTTCTACCCACCCTTGTTAGATCGCGCGCTTTCCAATGCGGTTGCGGCACTGTATCAGGGTGATGTGCGTGCCGCCCTGCCGACTCTGGCGGCGGCACGCGAATTAAGCATCGAAGGACGTTTCGATACTATTCCGTATTATTATGAAGCGCTGGCGCTTTCGCAGCGCGAAGACTACACGCGCGCAATCGCGTTATTGGAAGAAGCCGAAGAACGGCGCGAAGAAGAAGCACCATCCGATAACGATGCACAAGCCCTGATCGATGCGGCGTATGTACAGATTTATTTCCAGCGGGCACAAGGTGCGAACACAACGCAGGCAGATTCGTTGTATGCGTTGATGCTGGCGCGCGCCGAAACCGCTATCGAAGGCGACCCGGCACTGGTCGCGCCGTATTTGCTGGTCGCACGCCGTTTGCGCGATATACGCCAGTATGATCAAGCGATTCGCGTGTTGAATCAGGCGTTGGCAGTCGCTGATTTGAGCCAGAATACCGATCTCATCTTCGAGAAGGCGCGCGTGTACTACGAGCAGGATGAACTGCCATTGGCAGATTATCAGGCGTTTTTGGCGCTGTATGTTGACCCGACCAATGAAGGCGCGCATCGTTTGCGGGTGCAAATCGCGTTCGATAGTGACGACTTAGGCGAGGCGGTGCAGCGCACACAAAATTATCTTCAGTATTATCCGGGCAGCCGCATCGGGTATCGTTTCTTAGGCGATGCACATCGTCTGGGTGGCGATCAAAATCTGGCGCTCGAAGCCTATGCACGCGGGTTGAATGCCGCCGACGACAGCGAAACGACGTTGGATATGCTGGTCGCACGCGCGAGCATTTATACAGATCAGCACCGTTATGATGTGGCGCGCGACGATTTGACGCAAGCGCTCGGTATTCGAAGCGATGTCGCTATACAGTTGGCGCGCATGGAGGCGGCATACAATGCGGGCAGCTATCAGATTGCGATCCGCGACGCCAATGAAGTCGGTTCGCGGGCAGGCAATCAGGCATGGCGGGCGCAGTTGATCGAAGCGCGGGCGTTGGTTGACCAAGACCCGCGCGACGCGAATATCTTGGCGCAGGCGCAGCCTTTACTTGAAGCGGCACAAGTGAGCGCGCCTGCCAGTCAGCGCGGGATCGTGCTGGAGTATCTGGCACGGGTGCAGTTGATCACCATCGATGTTGAAACAGCGTTAGCGACGATCGACGCGGCGATTCAGATTGGTGACAGTGCAGCGCGGCGCGCGGTGCGCGGGCAAATTCTGGAGGCGAGCGACGACGAGACGGGCGCGATCCGTGAGTATCAGTGGGCGTTGACGCTGAGTGAAATTGTCCCGTATGCAGGGCGCGCAGGGATCGAGGATCGACTGGCGGCGTTGGATCGGTAAATAGAGTGTGGGGGGCGGACTCAGAGCCGCCCCCGTCGTCTCGTTTAATCCGGGTCAAAGCGGGTACCGAGCGCGGCAGGCGGATCAGAACGCAGTAAATTCCGCGCGCTGCGCTGGAGCGCGCGCGGCATGATATTCAATAGCCTTTCAAGCGCGCCAGTGCTGACCAGCAGGAGCGTAAAGATCATCAGCAGCCACGGTAATCCGTTGAGCAGTACCAGCGGAATATCGATGCTGGAGTCGCGCTGAATCGTGGAGGCGACGGCGCGCAGTGCGGCGAATAAATACGCGCCAAAGACGACGCGGAACGGATGCCAGCCGCCGAAAATGACGATTGCCAGCGCTATCCAGCCATCACCACGCATTGAAGGCGGGTTTGTCCAGCCCGGCTTGACCGAGAGCGTATAGGCTGCGCCCGCCAGCCCGACCAGCGCGCCACCGACGATCGTGTACACATAACGCAGCCGATTGACATCCGTACCGCGCGCAAATGCCGCTTGCGGACGCTCACCCACCGCACGATGTGCCAAACCCGGTCGTGTATGAAACATCCAGAACCAGATCGCGATAATCAACATATAACTGATGTACACGATCACGGGGTGATCGAAGAAAATCGCGCCGATGACGGGAATATCGCTCAAAATCGGCACATGCACTTCGGGCAGCGATACGGACGACCCACCCGTGTAGTCTTGTCCCAAAAACTGCGCGAGGTCGGCGCACAACAGCGTGAGCACGAAACCGATGGCGACCTGATCCTGCCGGAGTTCAATGCCTGCGACGGCGATCAACAGCGCGATTAGCCCGCCGACAATCATGGCGGCAATAAACCCGACGAGTAAACTGCCGCTCACCCCTGCCGCGACAAATCCGAACATTGCAGATAGCAAAATCGAGCCGTCGAGCGACAAATTGACGACCCCCGCGCGCTCTGTGATTGTTTCGCCAAGTCCAGCGATCACAAGCGGCGTCGCGTTGAAAATAATGCTGTTAAAAATATTGATCAGTTGGTCATCCATCGGCGCGCTCTTCTCCTAACCCTAAACGCTGACGCAGCCCGTCCGCAAGCAGCACGCACAATACCAGCAAGCCCTGTAAAACGCCCGCCAACGATTGATCCAACTGGAGCGCGACGCGCAACCGCGTACTGCCGCCCAGGATCACCGCGAAGACAAACGCGATCGCCGCCGCCCACACTGCGCGCGTAGATGCGACCAGCACGACCAGCAGCGCTAAAAAGCCGATGCCGCCGCTTGCGAACGGGCGCAAACTGCCGTAGGTCAGTAAGACACGATACGACCCAGCGATCCCTGCCAGCACGCCGCACACGATAAACGCGCTCATCACGCTTTGCGTGGTCGGTACGCCAAGCAGCAGCGCCGATTTCGCATTCTTGCCTGTCGCTTTAAGCTGTAAACCCCAGCGCGTGCCGCGCAGCGCCAGCACGATCAGCACGATCACGACCACTGCGATGATCAACGCGGTCAGGCTGAACGGGTATTCAGGGCTTAAGCGCGGATAAAGCGCCGCGTCTGCAAACGGTGCCGTCGATTGCGCGCTGCCGCCTTCGGGCGGCTGCCACGGTCCGGCGATTAAATGGACGGTGAATAAATTCGCCAGTGCATTGAGCGCGACGCCACCGAAAATCTCGTTGATGCCTAAACGCATTTTGAGAAACCCAGCCAACGCCGCCCACGCGCCGCCACCCAGCATCGCGGCGACAATTTCAAGCGGGATCAGCACTGCGTTAGGCAGCGACTCGCCCAATGAGCGCGCGATAAAACTGGCGGCAATCGCCCCCATCACCATTTGACCTTCCGCACCGATATTCCATAAGCCTGCCGTGAAGGTCACGATCAAGCCCATGCACACCAGGACGAGCGGGATCCAAAAGTTGATGACGCCGCCGACCGCGTTGGTACTGCGAAACGCACCTTCCAGCACGCTTTGAAAGACCGCGCCCGGCTCCGCGCCGACCAAGATAATGATCAGCGCGGTGATTGCCAACGAGATCAAGATCGGCGCGATACCGAGTCCAAAACGAACAAACACTTTAGTCACCCGAAAAACTCCTAACCCCAGACGTGCGGTGAACGCAGGATCGATGATGAAGCGCCGCGTTCTGCACGGTTCAACTTAGAATTGTCCACCGATCAAATGCCCCAGTGAATCAAGCGTGATGCCGCCCCATGTGGGCACTTCGCAGTGACGCCCAGCGAAACACACGACTATCCGGTCGCTGTAGGTGACGAGTTCGTCTAAATCGGGGGAAGTGAACAAGATCGCCGTGCCTTGCGCGCGCCGCGCCAATAACTGCGTCCATATCCACCGTGCGGAGTCCACGTCCAGTCCACGCGTTGGTTGTTCGAGCGCCATCAAGACCGCGTTTTGCGGCATCAACGCCATGAGCAAACGTTGTTGATTACCGCCCGACAAATTTTCAATCGGTGACGTTGGCACGCCGCGCACATTGTACTGTTCAAGCTGAGTCGCGGTCAGCGCCGCCGCGCCTCCCCAATCGATCAGCGCGCCGTGCGTCGATGTGAGCGCGATATGTTCGGTCAACGTCAAGCCCGCGATCAAGCCTTCTTCGGTGCGCCCTGCCGCGCCAAATGCGATTCCTGCCGCGATATAGTCACGGTACGATTTTCCTGTCATGTCGCGCCCACCAATGCTGACGCTGCCACCAGAAGGCTTGATCAGCCCAGCGCACGCGCGCAGGATTAATTCCTGCCCGCTCCCATCTAACCCAGCCAAGCCGACGACTTCACCCGCGCGCATGTGTAAACTAAAATCGCGGACGCTGACACGCTTGGCGCGTATATGCAGATTATCGACCGCGACGACGGAACTACCCAACGGAATCGGTTCGTGCGTGCGGGTCGTCAAGCCCTGACCGAACATTAATTCGACCAACGCTTCAGCGCTCATCGGCATTTCAGCCGCGCCGACGACGCGCCCCGCGCGCAGCACGACGACTTCGTCGCACAGCGCGATGACATCTTCAAGTTTGTGCGAAACGAGCAGTACGCTCATGCCGTCGGTTTGCGCCAGCGACTTGAGCGCATCGAATAAAAGTGTCTTTTGCTCGGCACTGATACCGGTCGTCGGTTCATCCAGGATCAAGGTTTTGACCCCAAGCGCTAACAGCCGCACGATCTCGGCTTGCTGACGCTGACCGATGCTCAAATCGCTGACGGGCAAGTCAGGGTCGAGATCGAAGCCGAAACGCGCTGTGATTTGACGCAATTGTACCGCCGCCGCACGCCGTGATAATGTAACGCCGCCCGGCAGCCCATAGGTGAAGTTCTCGGCGACCGTGAACGAGCCGACATCGAGCGGGTCTTGTTGCAGCATCCCAACGCCGTGCGCGATCGCTTCGAGTGGGCTGTGAAAAACGACCTCATGCCCATCGACGACTATCTGACCAGTGTCGGGCTGCTGATAGCCCGCCAGAATTTTCATAAGGGTCGATTTGCCCGCGCCATTTTCGCCCAACACGCCGACAATCCGCCCGTTTTTAAGCGAAAGGCTGATGTCCTCGTTGGCTTTAACAGCGCCGAACCGTTTGTGTATGTGGCGTAAGTCGATATTCATGTCGGGTATTCTAGCGACGATATGAGGCGTTATCCACAAAAAAAAGGCGGGTCTCAGACCCGCCCCTACAAAATCATATGACTGCTGGTTATTTATTCCGAAGTTGTGCTGGCGCCGATCATACCGTCCAGCAACTGCGGCAGATACCACACATCGAGCGGTTCGACCAACTGCCCCGCCGCCGCGATTTCCGTGCCGTCTTGCAGCATCAAAGGACCCTGCCAGAGCGCGAAACTTTCTGGCACGAATGGATTGGTCGCATACGCCGCCAAATCCGCGATGAACAGATCGAGGTTCGCCGCTGCGTCGTCGGTCAAGCCATCACCGGGCAAGAAACCGACTGTTGACGTATCCGCGTTGTTCAGGTCAGACCAATCGGGTCCCGACCAATCCCAACTCGATTCCCATACGCCGTCGATCACCTGCTGCGAGACGCGGACATAATCCGGCCCCCAGTTGAAATACGGGACACCCAGACATTGTTCTGGCGCGATTTCGCACACGCTTTCAAAGTCGTAGGGCACTGCAAAAACGGCGTCGCCATTGGCGGCGCGCTGACCTGCAACTTCGATGGCGTTCGGCGTATCGATGCCGCTGATGACCACATCCGAGCCGGTATCATAGAAACGGTTGGTTTCTTCGTTCGGGTCGAGCGTGACACCGGGGATATTGAACCAAAAGCCGATCCATGTCACCGTGAACGAGAACGCTGCTTCGGTGGTGTTGTAGATTTCATAGCAGTGTTTCGCGCCCAAATATGCCGATGACGCGAGGCGGCGCGTTTCACCATTGATCAGCGGTCCCAGATAACCAATATTGCCTGTCTGCGTGGATAAGCCCGCCGCGCAGCCTGCGATCAGCTTGCCCCACTCCATTTGACCCATCAAATTGCCGACATTTTCCGGCGCTTCGCCGATCAGCGTGTTATCACCCGATATATTCATGAACACGACTTCGGGGAAGGCTTCGGCAACCGCGTCGGTATCTTCTTCAAATGCATCCGACGTGGTAAAAATCAGAGTCGCGCCCTGATCGACCATTTCGGTGACGACATCCAGAAGCGTCGTTTCCGGCGCATCTGCCGGGTTCAAACTGGGGAAGAAGACCATACGGGCATTGTCGATGTTCTCTTCGACGTATTGCCCGCCTTCATAGTGTGCCTGGCTCCAACCGCGATCATTTTCTGGACCGACCAGCACCAGACCGAATACGAATTCATCCTGCGCGAACACAGGTATGACCGCCATGACGACGAACGCGCTGATCAAGACCAGCGCCAACATGCCTTTTTTCATTACGATGTCTCCTAGGTTGTGTAAACGGAGCGACGTTGAGGAAGTTTAACCAGTATTAAGAAATCGGCAAGGGATCGGCATGACGAAAGAATAGCGGCGGTCTTTGGTGATCTTTGCTGGGATTTGGATCTACTTCCGAGAAATATAGGAATTTTGTTGCACCGCATCAACACCCCGCGTGATATTGTTGTGGTACAATCTGCCATTATACGCGGCTTAAACTGACCGATGGGTGCTTCATGCCAGACATCAGCCTGAGAGAGTATCTCGCCAAGCTGGAAAGCGCGCTCTACGCGGGCAGCGCCGACGAGGTGATACATCACTGCCGCCACATCTTGCAGTTCTATCCCAAGAATGTCGCTGCTTATCGCTATCTCGGTCGCGCGCTCGTGTACAACGCGCGTTACGACGAAGGCAGCGCCGCGCTTCAGCGCGTGCTGAGCGTAGCGCCCGATGATTACGCGGCGCATCTCGCGCTCAGCGAGTCATTCGATGGCTTAAAACGCGGCGATGATGCGATCTGGCATCTCGAACGCGCATTTGAGCAGCAGCCGAACAACGGCAATTTGATCGAAGGTGTACGCGCATTGTATCGGCGCTACCGCCAAATCGACCCGAAAATTCAACTGACCAATGCCGCCATCGCGCGCCAACATATCCTTAATGGGCGCACGGATCAAGCCGTTGAAGCGCTGCGAATCGCGCTCGACCGGATGCCCGATCGCGTCGATCTTAAGATGCTGCTCGCTTCCACATTGTGGAAACGCGGCGATGATGTAGAAGGCGCGGAAACCGCGCTCGATGTGTTGGAAGTACTGCCCGATTGCTTAGAAGCCAACGCGATTTTGACCGAGTTGTGGCTCGACGAAGAACGCCCGTCCGACGCACAGCGCTACCTGAACCGCGTCGAATCGGTTGATCCGTATCGTGCGCTTGAAATCGCGCAAGGCGACGCCCCCGATGATGCGTTCCGACTCGATGAACTCGATTATCAACGGTTTGCTAAAACCGAACTGTCATCGTCGCGTCCCGACTGGCTGACGCAAGTGACGGGCGGTGAAACCACCAGCACCAACACGATGCCAAGCGTCGCACCCGCCAACGATGACTGGTCGCGCTGGACGAGCGGCTTGCTTTCGAGCAATGAAAGCGCCCCCTCAGAAAAAGCCGTCTCGATGGATACGTCGCCGTTCCCAATCATCGACGATGACCCCGATTTCAACCCGTTCGCGGATTTACCAGAAAACACCAACCAACTGCCCGATTCGATTTTGCGCACGCCGTCCAACGATGATCCGATGGCATGGATGCGTGACGCGGGCGTCGAAATTTTCGACGAAGAACCTTCCCTGCCGCAGTTCGATGATGAATTCCGAATCGATATTGACGCGCAAAGCCCAACGGCGTGGATGAACGACGATATCATCATGGCAGACCCGCCCGCGCTTAGTTCGCTGGTGCAGGAAGACGATGAGATGGCGTGGCTGCGCGACCAAATGCCCGCCGAAGCACTCCTGCCCGATTCGACTCCTGCATATATGCAAGAAACGCCATCGTATGTGCAGCAACCGCCGCCCGCCACCGACTTTAGTTGGGCGCAAAACGACGCCGCGCTCGAAGAAGCGTTCGGCATGGAACAACTCACCGGCATTACGCCGACCAAAGAACCATCACTGCTCGATCAGTTCCCCGATCTCGATTTCTTAACCGGAACGCCGGAAACCACAGGCGGATCGATGACACCCGCCGACGAGCCAGAGTTCAATCTCGATTTCGATTTCGTGCCGTCGGATGATGAGCCAGTCGCCGCCACACCCACCGATTCACTGCCCGACTGGATGAATGCGTCTGCCTACGAAGCTGCATCCGAAAATCCGCCGCCGGTCGCGGACTCGCTGCCATCGTGGATGGCGTTCGATACCACTTCCGCGACCGCCGAAAATCTAACCCCACAAACCAGCGACGATGTACTGCCCGACTGGATTCAGCCGGACAGCATAATCGCGCCGCAAGCCGATGCGGATACCAACCCGTTACCGCAATCGCTTCCTGGTGCGCGCAAAGGCTTGACAGGACTGCTCAACAATGCCAATCTCGATTGGCTGACTCAAGTGCCGCCAGAGCCAGAACCTGAACCCGCCCAGGATGACTGGATGGGTTTGTTCAACGACCCGGTACCTGCGACTTCGGGCAGCGCCGACGACGCACCCGATTGGTTGAATGCGCTCGATGAGGACGCAGAGCCGAGCACGGTACCTTTACCTGATGCGCCGCAAGCGGCTCAACCCGCTGAAATGGAGTTCGACATGCCATCCGACCAAAACTTCGATTGGCTGCCCAGTGATTCAAGCGAGGATGATGACCAGCAAGAGACGCCTATCGCGATGCCGTCTGCTGCGGATGAACCGGAGCCTGTGAACATTTCATCGGCTGCCGATGATTTCGATTGGCTGTCTGTGAGCGAAAATGATCCGGTTGAAGACGAAGAAGTCGCGCCCGAAACCATCGATTTGAGCTGGTTAATACAAGATGACGACGCACCGAGCGCCGAAGCACCCGCTGAAGAAATCGCCGTGAGCGCGACGCCGACTCCGGTTGAACTCCCGACTGAACTCCCGGATTGGCTGCTGAATCTACAGCCGGAACAATCCGAAGCCGAAACACCAGAAGTCATCGCGAGCAACGAAATGATCGCAGAAGGCGACCTGTCGTTCCTGGACGACATGCCCATCACAGCGGATATGCCAACCCTAGCCGAAACACCAGAAGTCATCGCGAGCAACGAAATGATCGCAGAAGGCGACCTGTCGTTCATGGACGATATGCCTATCACAGCGGATATGCCAACCCTGTATGACATCGACATCGAAAGTGAAGCCGATCCGTTCGCAGTCAGCACAGCCACGACCGAGAATGACCTGGCGACGCCGCTCGAATTTTCGTGGACGATGGAGTTCGACGCGGACGACGCAAGCGACGAGCAAGACGCTTTCGCGGCAGAACCGATGATGCAAGAACCCGAACCGCTTTTAGAAACGACTATGCCCACCGCACCCGATCTGTCTTTCTTCGATGAGATGGACGCGATCGAGGATCAACCGACCGAACCGACCCCTGAAAATCAATTTTTCGAAATCCCGACGCCAGAATTTACGCCGTTGAATTTCGATGATGACAGTCTGGAGAACATCGAACAGGTTGACGAGGACTATGAACCTATCGACGTGCAACCAGTGATGGGTATAACAGACTCGACAGACGAAGCGCTGCATCCTGAGCTGGTCGAAAATGTGCCCGATTGGTTGAACGCGATGGTGCCAGGCATCGACATCGATTATGACGCGACCGACGAAGAACCCTCGCTCGAAAGTGAGTTCGTCGAAGAACCCGAAATGATCGCGCCCACCGACGCAAGCGCCACGCCTGCCATCGGAAATACTGATTTCCAATGGTTGACCAATATTGTAGACGAAGAATCGCGCGAGATAATTCCAGAGGCGCCTATGGACTTCCCTGAAAACCCAATTGAACCTGCCAAACCGCGCTTCGGTTTCACCCGTCGCCCAGAATGGCTGAAATTCAGCAGTGCACCTGCGTGGATGAAAGGCAAGAGCGCTCCCGCGCCAACCGCGCCAACCGCCGCAGAGCAAAGCGATGATTTTCCTGATTGGCCCGAAGAAGACGCCGATGGCAGCAGCGAACTCCCGGAATGGCTAAAATAAGCCGACACAGAAACGGACGCGGAATGGCGATGATTGTACTGAAAGGGACGAAGCATGGCTGACATCGAAATGCCCGATTTCGACAGTATGTCGCCCGATGAAATCCAGTTATGGATGGAATCGTTGGCGAAGCGGCAGGGCGCTACTGAAGGCTTGACCACCAACGCTGATATGGATGTGCAAGTAATCGATCCCGATTCGGTCGTGATCGATGAACCCGGCTATACTCCTTCTGAAACGTTCAAATCGCGCGACGAGAAAATCGCACGTGCCGCCGCCGCCGCCGTACAGTCTACGCCCGAACCTGCAATGCCTGCGCGACCTGAACCGATGCTTCCGGCTGCTGTTCAGCCGCCGCCCGCGCAAGTCGCACCCGCCGCGCCCGCTGGTACGCTTAACCCACGAGGCACGGGGGATCGTGTCAGGCTGCCAACGCAGCGTCCTGAGCCTGTCCAGTATAAGGCGTCCGACTCCGGACGTATTACTGCCGATTTACCGATACCACCCGCTCCACCTGTAACCCCGCCGATTCCGCCCGCACCTGAACCGTCGATCCAGGCAGGCGGCGCGCTGGCATGGCTGGAAAGTCTGGCGGCAGGTCAAGGCGGCGATTTCGATCTCGATTTTTCGGCGTTGAGTTCAGAACTACCTGCCAGCTCATCCGCCGAACCCGCGATCGCGCGCGAGACGAGCAACCCCGAATCATGGCTGGATAGTCTTGTTTCGTCCGGCGGTGAACTAACGATGGATCAAGCGCCCACCGATAGCTCGGTGCCAACGGCGCGTGCTGCGTCGTATGACGAAGCGCCCTCGTGGTTGGAATCACTTACAGGCGCGAACGACTTCGATGAAATGCCCGCAACTCAGAACGACATGCCGATCTCTGTCAGCACGGGCGATGACCCCGCAGACTGGTTGCGGTCGCTTTCCGCGTCGGAAGGTTACGACGAATCCGGTGTGACCGCTGTACGTTCGATGCCGTCGTCGTTCGACGATGATAAGCAGTACCAGTATGAAGATGACGACGCGATCGCCATGCCCGCCGCGCTCGCCGGATTATCCGGCATCGAAGTCGATGACGACACGTTACGCGATATTGAACGCGCGATCAGCGAAGGACGCGTATCGTCGGATCAAATGCAGTTGTGGCTGGATCATCAAACGAACGTCGCGGTGGCACAGCCCGAAATCAGTCTCGATGACTTCTATGACCCAGATGCGCCGCCTGTCCCGGCTGACCTGCCCGATTGGTTGTTGGAATCGGTAGCGCCGCCAATGACCGAAGTGCCCGCCAGTGTTGGTGCGTCGGATTTGTTTGAAGATATGACGTTTGACGCGCCCATCCCCGCCGCGACATCGGACATGCCCGATTGGCTTCGTCAGGATATGGGTGAAGAACAACCAAGCGTCGATTTCGACAGCATTTTCGCAGATACCGACGACGAAGATAGTCAAACACTGGAAACGATTACGCCGTCGTTCGAAATCGAATATGACCCGAACGATACCTGGGCAGAAGCTTTCGACCTGGAGCAATCGGGCGCGGGCGACGATTTGAACCAGGAGCCGGATTGGTACAACCGCAATGTGACCGACCCGGAACGTATCGCCGCCGTCGAAGCGATGGTGCAAGGCAATCAAACCCTGTTCAATGCCGCACTGCCCGCCGAAAACGAACTTCAGCAAGGTCAGCCAACGGCGATGCCTGCATGGATGCGTGCCGAAGCACCTGTCGAAACCGAACTGACTGCCGAAGCGGATATGCCCGATTGGTTACGCGAAGCCGCCGAAGCCGATATCAGCGATATGCCCGCGTGGATGGTAGAGACCGATGGGTATCAAGCGCCCGCGCCCGAACCCATTGTGATGACGCCCGAACCTGGCGCGCGCGCGCCAATGCCCGTGCGTATGACCGCTGCCGCCCCGATTGCGCCCCCACCCACGCCGCGTCCACTCCTGGTCGAAATTCCGGCGGATGCGAAAGTCGCGCTGCAACAGGCGCGTGATTATGCGCGTGGCGATGATCTTGCTGGTGGCTTAAGCCTGTACGAGGGCTTGATCCGCAAAAGCAGCGCGCTCGAAGATGTGGTCGGTGACCTGGAAAGTCTCATCCGTATTCATCAAAACAATCCGGCGGTCTTCCGATTACTGGGCGACGGCTTGATGCGGCAAGGCAAATTACAACAAGCGCTTGATACGTATCGACAAGCGCTCAATCAGTTGTGACATACTCCCCACGCCTAAAGGCGGAGGCTTCTACCCTCACCGCGACTGCGAAGGCGAACCTTCGTCTTATCGTCGCTCCGGCAGCACAGCGATGCCCCGCTGTGTTTGACGTTAACTACGGTATTGCGATATTACGGGATTATGATCGAGGTCGGATTTTTATGTCTCGTACCTCGCATATCAACCTCCCCGTACTATACGCTATTTCAGCAGAAAAAACACAAGACCTGTGCCTTATATCCCCCCTGCCTTCAGGCATGGGGATATAAGGCGCTTTTCTGATAAAACATCGTGTATCATGCGTAGAGGTGGGTCTAAAACTCGCCTCTATACTTGTATTGACTTCAACGCATTCGAGGAGTTTTAACTTGGAACGTACGCTCATTATCATCAAGCCAGACGCCGTGCAGCGCGGACTCATTGGGCAAATCATCACTCGGTTTGAGAATCGCGGCTTGCGCGTGATCGGCATGAAATTCATGCAGGTATCGCGCGAATTGGCGGAAAAACACTACGCTGAACACAAAGAACGTCCGTTTTTTGCCAAGCTGGTCGATTACATCACCTCGTCACCGGTCATCGTGATCGCACTGGAAGGCGAAAACGCCATTCTCGCGGCGCGAACCACCATCGGCACGACGCGCCCCTATGAAGCCGCCGCCGGAACGATTCGCGGCGATTTCGCGCTCACGGTCGATTATAATCTGGTGCATGGGTCGGACAAAGTGGAGAGCGGGCTAAGCGAAGTCGCCAATTTCTTCACTGATGCAGAACTACTGCCCGGTTGGGCGCGCAGCACCGATAGCTGGATCAGTTAAGTTTCTTCATCGGGGTATGATTTAATCACCGCTGGTTGAATCCATGTGGCTGTACGAAAAACCTGTAGGCGCACGAAACGGGCGCTCATAGGTTTTTTGGCTAGCCGTACGGCTTCAGCCTGCGGCGGGGAACGAACACAACAGCGCTTTAGTGGGCTTTCCGCGCGTCGGTTTTAACCGATGGCGCTACTGAATCTTCACCATCACATTTGACTGTTCCGCGTAAAACCCTTCCAGATCGTAAAACTCACGGCGTTCTGCGTCAAAGATATGCACGATCAACGCGCCGTAGTCCATCAACATCCATCCGCTCTTACTTTCGCCTTCCACCGCCGCGGGACGAGACCCGTACCTCGTCTTGATCACGTCGCGCGTCGCTTCTGCAAGGGCTTTGATCTGACGATCGCTGTTGCCAGTGCAAATGACGAAAAAGTCCGCGATAATGCCATCGGGACGCAGATCGAGCAGCAGAATATTTTCAGCTTTCTTATCTTCCAGCGCGTCAACCACATCGCGCGCCATCGCTAAACCGTCCAGATTGACCTCACTATCACTACAAATGGTTTCTATCAGTCTGCGAATTATAACAGATTTCATCGGGTTGTGACGTGTCGTTACGGACAGCGCTGCTGCTGAAAGGTGCGAATCTGGGACTCGCACCCAGCGGTTGAAAACTACGACCCGCCGACGATGATGGTCGCATCGATGAGTTGTTGATTACGCAGCACTTTAATGCGCCCAACTGTACCTGGCTTAACGTTGACCAGCACGCGATGAATTTCATCGACGGACGCGACAGGCTTGCCATTGAAACGGATGATCAGGTCGCCCGTTTGCAACCCGGCATGAAAAGCGGGCGCGTTCGGCTCGACCTGCACGACTTCGACGACGGTCTCTTGCGGCAGTTCAAAATAGCGCTGGGTGCGCCGCCCGATCGGGCGTGTGCCGCCCGAAAAACCGAGATAACCGCGCTGAACACGCCCTTTGGTCAGCAGTTCACCCACGACCCAACGGGCGGTGTTAATCGGTATCGAGAAACTAATGCCCTGCGCTTGCGCGATGATCGCGCTGTTCACGCCGATGACGCGCCCGCGACTATCGACGAGCGGACCGCCGGAATTCCCCGGATTTAAGCCAACGTCGGTCTGAATCACGTTTTCGATCAAGCGCCCACCGTATCCACGCAGCGCGCGACCGAGCGCGGACACAACGCCTGTCGAAACCGTGCTTTGAAAACCGAGCGGATTGCCGATGGCGATTGCCAACTGACCAACCTTGAGTCGATCCGAGTTGCCAAATTCGACAATCGGTAAACTGTTTTCGTCCACTTTGATCACGGCAAGATCGGTCGCCGGGTCGGTACCGATCAAGCGTGCCGGAAAATGACTGCCATCGGTTAAACGGACTTCCATCGAATCAGCACGTTCGATGACATGATTATTGGTCAGAATGAAGCCATCAGGCGTCAGAATCATGCCGCTCCCCGCGCCTTCGCCGCTCGGCATCCGTCCGTTTTGCGCGGTGTGCGTAGCGATACTGACGACCGCGGTGCCAACTTTTTCGACAACGCCGATGACCGCGTTCGAGTAGGCGTCGAGTAATTCTTCTTCAAATTCAACGTCGGATGACGTATAGGAGCGCTCCATGCGTGATGATCCTTGTTTTGAACAGGTGGCATTGATGCCACCATTGCCTTATAGCCTCTATTTTCCAACTGAATCGCAAAATACACGATCCGCTGTCGGTGTAGTCTAGCCCTGACCTTTTGGGCGGGATTCTGTTATGATCAGAGGTATGAATGAAACGCAGATTTTCGACTTCACCGTAGAAACTTCCGGCGAACGCTTGGATAAGACTCTTGTCGCACACTTGGGCGAGATTCTTACCCGTTCGCAACTGCAAGCCTTGATCAAAGATGGCAGTGTGACCATTGATGGCAAGAACATTAAACAAGGGGTACGACTCAAAGGCGGCGAACAAATCCGCGTCGTTGTGCCACCGATCCCAATCGATACCACGGTCGCGCCAGAGCCGATCCCGCTCGAAATTTTGTATGAAGACGACGATCTGGCGGTCATCAACAAACCCGCGGGACTCATCGTGCATCCGGGCGTCAACGATGAGACGGGCACACTCGTCAACGCACTGCTGGCGCGCTACCCGCAAATCGCGCAGATCGATGTCTCACCGAAACGGCGCGGCATCGTGCATCGGCTGGATAAAGATACGAGCGGCGTGCTGTTGATCGCCAAGCAAAATATGGCGATGCACAAACTGATGCGTCAGTTCGCGGATCGCACCGTCGAAAAGCGCTATATTGCGCTGGTCGAACGCACGCCCAAAACCAATACCGGACGCATCAATGCGCCGATTGGACGTGACACCCGCGACCGTAAACGGATGGCGGTCGGGCGCGATGGCAAAGCCGCCGTCACCGAGTTCGCCATCACCGAACGGTTCGTCGGCAGACAAGCGCTGTTAAGTATTCGACTGCTCACCGGTCGCACCCATCAAATTCGCGTGCATATGGCATTCATTCACTGCCCGGTCGTCGGCGACCGCGTGTATGGGTTTCGCAAACAGCGCGTGCCGATCAAGGGACAATTTCTGCACGCGGAGTCGCTGTCTTTCGACCAACCGACAACGGGCGAACGCATGACGTTCACCGCGCCGCTGCCCGAACGGTTGCAAAAGTTACTAGAATACATCCGTGAAAACCCGACATTGGTCGAAAAGGACACGACATCGTAGGCATCACCGCCGTGTTTCAAGGCACAAAACCCGCCGTTGGGATTCACGTCATTATCAGGTAAAATAGCACAGATTTTCATCACCCAACTACTCAACCAACCGCAATCCAGAAGGACGTTACATGCGTGAAGTAACCGTCGCCGTTGTGCAAATGAAACCTCGGCTGGGCGAAGCTGAGGATAACCTCGTCAAAATGTCGGAGATGATCAGCAAAATTGCTTCGCAGCAAAAAGTTGACCTAATCGTCTTCCCCGAACTTATCACCAGTGGTTATGAACTCGGTGTGCGTTTCACCGAACTCGCACAGCGCGTACCGGGACCCACGATCAACCTGATCAGCCAGCGCGCCAGCGAATATGGCGTGTATGTCGCCTTTGGCATGGTGACAAAAGAAAAAGTCGAGTCGGTCATTTACAACTCCGCTGTCGTCATCGGACCCGAAGGCGAGCTGCTCGAGGTGTACAACAAAATTCACTTACGTGGTGAAGAACGCATGGCGTTCCGCGAAGGCTTTCGGATGCCCGTCATCGAAACCGAAGTCGGTAATATCGGCTTGATGATCGGTTATGACCTTGCCTTCCCAGAAATCGCGCGCAGCTTAGTCCTGGATGGCGCGGATATTTTGTGCTGTGTCGCTAACTGGGAAGCCGCACAAATCGACGAGTGGAAAACCTATTTGCGGGCACGCGCGTACGAAAATGCAGTCTTTGTCGTCGGCGCAAACCGCGTCGGTGAAGACGTGACGCTCACGTTTGGTGGCGAAAGTATGATCGTCGGACCGCGTGGACAAATCTACGCATCGCTCGCGACCGAAACTGACCCGGATACAGGCGCGCCGCTCGAAGGTTTCGCCGTCGCCCGCATCGACCTCGATGACGTGCGCCGCAACCGCGAAGAATATCAGTTGATCCAGAACCGCCAGCCGACGGTGTATAAATCGATTGTGCGGCGCTATTAAAAGCAGCGTTTAGCCGTTAGCGATTGGCAAAAACATCGGGCTTACATTCATACAGGAAAAGCTAATGGCTAAACGCCAAACGCTTTATTATGGCGTCGATTTTAGCGGCGCGGTCGATGCTGGACGTAAAGTCTGGGTCAGCCGCGCCGTTTTTGATCCATTGACCGAAGTCGTCACGATCCAAAGTACACAGCGCGCGGCAGATGCGCATGGCGGCGGTAAAAGCCGTGATGCGGCTTACGCATGGCTGCGCGACCAGATTTTGCGCGCTGGCGATGCGGTCTGGGGCATGGATTTTCCGTTCGGTGTGTCCGCGCCTCTGAATGCATATACGACATGGGCGGCATTTGTTCTGCGCTTCGCGGACGATTACCCGACGCCATTCAGCCTTTACGAGCGCGGACGCGAAATCAAACCGCCGCGCCGCCATACCGACATCGAAGCGAAAACACCGTTCGCGCCACACAACCTGCGTTTGTTTCGGCAAACGTATCACGGCATCCGCGATGTAATCGCGCCACTCGTCGCGGACAATGCGGTCAATGTGCCACCGATGACCGCCATACTACCCGGTCGCCCGACAATGTTAGAGATTTGTCCAGCATCGCTGCTCAAAACGCGCGGTTGGTATTTTCCCTATAAAGGCAGCAGTGCGGATCATCTCGCCGCACGCGCTCAACTTGTGCATAACTTCGGCTTCGCCATGCATGAATCGGTGCGCGCCATGCTGCTTGCCGATAAAGAAGGCGACGCGCTCGACAGCGCAATCGCGGCGTATCAAACCGCGACCAGTCATGCGCGCGGCGACATCGAGCAAGCGCTCGCTGACCCCGACCCAATTTATCGGCTTGAAGCGCGTGTGTTTGGCTTGATCTAGAATCCATGTAAACACGCTACAATCGGTGGCATTTGCTATCGATTGTTGAGGTGTTTCACAATGGATTTTACCCCCATCCAAACCGCCGCCGCGCCCGTTCTTCAGTTCGTTGTCAACATGATGATCGCGCTGGTCATTTTCATCGCGTTCTGGATTTTTAGTATTTTGTTCCGGCGCGTGGTCAAACGTTACGGACGGGTGACCCGGCTCGACCCGGCAGTGCTGAGCTTGCTCATGCAGGTGATCAATGCGATTGTACTGGTCATCGGCGCGATCACCGCATTTGGCACGATTGGGCTGGACGTGACAGCGCTCGTCGCTGGTTTGGGCTTGACCAGTTTCGCGCTCGGTTTCGCGCTGCAAGATATTTTGAGCAATGTGCTCAGTGGTGTGCTGCTGCTCGTCTATCGTCCGTTCCGGCTTGGCAATTACATCCGCGTTGGCGTTCAAGAAGGGCATGTGGTCGGTATCGATCTGCGGTATACGACGCTGCGAACCGAGCACCAGTTTATCCTGATCCCCAACCAGCAGTTGTTCAAAGAATCAATTATCATCGTATCGAACCCACCCACACCGGTCGGTCAGCCGCCTATGCCACCGCTTCCGCCGGCATGATACGACGATGTGTGCAGGGCACAACCATGCCCTTGCACAGTTATTTTTCATTACGATCCAAAACCAGATTCCAACCAAAAGATCGCCACAACTAACCCACTTTTATCCTAAATATCCCAAATTTGTGGTACTGCGCTCAAGCGGTCGATAGGGGAGGGGGGTGAGTCGATTCAAAAACAAACGGATCACAACGGTTCATCTTCGCTTGAAAAGCACACCAATAGGCTGTCATTTTCGATGGTGGGGGAGTCGGTTTTGCGATCATAGATTCTAAAGCACGATTTGGGATAAATTTGGGATATAAATGTCGCTGCCTATTTAACGCATTGTTAATGACTCGAATCGTAACGCCTGTCACCCAATACGTCGCCTCGTTTTTGCATCGAAAAAGTAAAGCAGATCAGGATTGAGCGCGCATTTGATGATGTCGCGGACACGTACGTCGAATTCCAACGGAAGCTGCACGCGCCACACATCGCCCATACTTTCAACTTCGACCCACTGATAGCGCTCGGCATAAAAAGGCGTGATTTCGCGCACAACTGCATTTTCGCCATCATCATCGATGAACACAGCATCAGCGCGGAAGCCAAGATTTACCGCGGTGCCATCTGCCAAATCATGCCGGACTTCAAAGCCGCTGAATGTGCGCCCGTGCCACCGATGACCGTCCACATGCCCCGCCACAATATTGATCGGCGGTGTACCCATAAACTGCGCTACGAACTGGTTGAGCGGGTGCGTGTATAACTGCTGATACGTGCCAATCTGCACGATTTGCCCTTCATCCATAACGGCAATGCGGTCGCTGAGCGCGATCGCTTCGTGCTGGTCATGGGTGACATACACCGATGTGACCGGAAATTCGTTGAGCAAACGGCGCAGTTCGATCCGCGCCGATCCACGCAGTTTGGCATCGATATTCGAGAATGGTTCGTCGAATAAAAAGAGTCGGGGGTCGCGCGCCAACGCCCGCGCGACGCCAACCCGCTGACGTTCACCGCCGCTCAACTGTGAGGGACGACGCTCCAGCAGTTGATCCAACCCGATGCCGGTGATTTGGGCAATGCGCTGCATCCGCGCCGGGACTTCGTGATCGCGCCTGCGCAGCCACAAGAAAAACCCGACCGATTTGCGCGTCTCCCAATGCGGCATAAGCGCACCATCTTGAAAGACCATGCCAATGCCGCGCTGCATCGGCTCAATCTGGTCGAGCGGTACGTTGTCGTACAAAATGTCGCCGCTGTCTGGCATCGCTAATCCGGCGATCAAACGCAGCAGCGTACTCTTGCCCGATCCACTTGGTCCGATGATCGCCAGTACTTCACCTTGCGCAACTTTGAACGAAACATCGCGGATCGCTGTGATGCGTGTGCTGCCATCGCCGACTTGCTGAACGAACGTTTTGTTCACATGTGACAAAGTAATGGTGGACATTGCGCCTCTTGCGCGTGTGGGCTTCACATACTAGCATAGACGCCACCTCGATTAACACAAGGGATGCCTTTCCGATGACCTTTATCGATCTCCGCAGCGATACTGTCACCCACCCCACCCCCGCCATGCGCGAAGCAATGGCGAATGCACCCGTGGGCGATGACGTGTATGGCGAAGACCCGACAATTAACCAGCTTCAAGATGAAGCCGCCGCGATGCTGGGCAAAGAAGCAGCGCTGTTCGTGACAAGTGGCACGCAGGGCAACCTGAGCGCCGTGCTCAGCCACTGCGAGCGCGGCGACGAAATGATCCTTGGTAAAGAATCGCATATCTTCAAATACGAAGTCGCAAGCGCGGCGGCGTATGGCGGTGTGCAGCCCAATACGCTCGATGTACAGCGCGATGGCACATTGGAATTAAATGCGATCCGCCGCGCGATCCGCCCGTCCAATCCACATTTCCCGACGACACGTTTGATCTGCCTGGAAAATACACAGGGTGGCGCGTGGGGCGCACCGTTGTCGAAAGCGTATATTCACGATGTTGCGCTGATAGCTCGTGAAAATAATCTCAAACTCCACATCGACGGTGCGCGTTTATTTAACGCATCGGCAGTGCTGCGTACGCCCGTCAACGAGTTGATCGCGGATGCCGACAGCGTGACATTTTGTTTGTCGAAAGGCTTATGTGCGCCCGTCGGTTCGATTTTGGTCGGGTCGAAAACATTCATTCAGCGCGCACATCGCATCCGCAAAAGTTTAGGCGGTGGAATGCGCCAAGCCGGAATTCTGGCGGCGGCAGGATTGATCGCGCTGCACGAGATGAGCACATGGGAACGCCTGACTGAAGACCACGACAACGCGCGGGCGTTGGCACAAGGATTGGCGACGATCCCGTATATCGATATCGATACCAGCCGCGTGCGCACTAACATGGTCTTTTTCGCGCTGACCGCCGATGCGCCTATAAGTGTCAACGATTTATCGGCGGCGCTCAAGGCGCGCGGCGTGCTGGCGAACGCATACAGCCCAATGGATCGGCTGATGCGGATGGTGACGCATTATTACATTTCACGCGCCGATATCGAGCAGGTCATCGAAACTGTGCGCGCGGTCTTGAGCGGTCAGCCTGAAACCAACTACGAAGTGATCGCCAAGTGAGTATCACACCACCGACTGCCCCCCTCCCCGCCAATGGTGAGGGGGAAAAACGCCGCCGTCGTCTGCCTATCGAAGCACCTTTAGAGATTGACGAGTCGTTCGAGCAAGCCGCCGAATTTTCGCCGCCCATCGATGATGAAAACGAAGACGATGGCGCGATCGAATATCGAGTGACGGGCAGTGATCCAATTTTCGGCTATCTGATTGCGATGGCGTTGTGTATCGGTTTGACGCCGCTCATGCCCGGCAATGCCGATTTGCGTTTGGTGCTGTCGTGGGGCGTGCTGGCATTTTTTGGCGTGCTGGCATGGCTGTTAGGCAGCACCACGCGCATTGATGAAGAACAACCCGAAAATCTGGCATGGGGGATTATTTTTGGCTTGATCGTCGCCGCGCCGCTGTTTTTGATCGGTGGCGACACACTGACGACGACCGCCGGACTGATCTTTCAGACGGGCATCGGCGATACGATTCAGATTTTGCCGCGCGGCGTAATTTTAGCGCTGCTGGTGTTCGTCATGCCGTTGGGCGAAACACTGTTTTTTCGCGGCATTTTGCAGATCAACCGCCCATTCGCGGTCGTCGGTTTGTTGGCGACGGTGTGGTCGGCAGCGCTATTTTTGCCCGCGCTCGATGTCGGGCGTTTTCCAGCGGTGGCGATACTGGTTGGTACAGCGCTCTTGATGATGAACTTGATTTACAGTTACGTGCGCCAGCGCAACGGCTTGGCGGCGGCGTGGCTGTGTCAGATCGTCGTCAATATGGTGCTGTTATTCATTCCAGTGTTGAGCTTTTAGGACGGCTTGGTACTACGGTGGGCTTAGCACGCCAAGCCCCTACAACGGTCGCCTTGAAATGGGTATCGTAGGGGGGTGTTGCCCGTCGGCGCGCTACAGAAATGCCGCCTCTACGAATTATCACCCCACAAATTCAACTCGTCGTCTTCCAAGCCCAGTATATCGCTCATCAAAATCGCGCCCTCGTTCTTTTGTGGCAGTCGATTCAAGTAGCGCTCGGTGACGGCAACATTGCTGTGTCGCAGCAAGTGGCTGATCTTGTCGATGGCGATGCCGTTTTGCTGGAGCGCACCCGCCACCGAACGGCGCAAGTCGTGGGGCGCGACATGTCCGATCCCCGCCGACTCTGCCGCCTCCGCGACGATCAGCCACACGCCATCGGGCGAGAGCGCATAACGGCTGACGTGTCCGCCCTTCCATAAGCGACGCAAGAGCGGGGTATGCGCGGGCGGGTGCAGCGAATCGGGCGCGCATACCCCGCGCCATGTGTGGATCGCGTTCAGTACGACGCGCGGCACATCGATGTTGGCAGATTTTTTGCCTTTGCCATGTACGCGCAGCACGACCCGATTATTCTGCAAGCTGAGATCACCCCAACGCGCGGCGGATAGTTCTTCGCGGCGCAGCGCCATCGTACACAACATTGTCATCACGACGTTGTTGCGGATGAGTTGGTTATCGCTGGTGGCGATCTGGCGCGCGCCATTCATGAGCAGATGAATTTGGTCGAGCGACAGCCATGTACCCGGTCGCTGACCATCTTCAGCATTCGGCGGTCGCACATTGCTGATCGACGCGCTGTGATAATCATCGAGCCAGCCCGCTTCGGAGAGCAAACTCGCCAGCGTGACAATCGACGCGCGCGCTTGCCCGATCCCCTGTTTGCCGTGCCCAGCGCGGATCAATTGACCAAGCCACGCGCGTACCTGTGATGCCGTCAAAGTCCTCTGCAAGATTGGGATCGGCAGCGTCATCATGCGCTGCAAACGCGCCTCGCCAATCGTCGGTTTGAGATCCGCTGTCATGACCAGATAATCATCGACCCAACGAAAATACGCGCGCTCGGTGTGACGACTGCTAGCGCGACCAGGCAGCACCGCCGCGAAATTGAAGATAAGCGCGTCAGAGTCGTAATTAGCGACGAAGTCCTTGAAATCGGATTGCGGTACAACCGGAATAAGCGCGCTGGATTTTGGGATCGACGTGCGGATTTTTGGCATAATGAGCGTAAACTTTGATCTGATTTACGCTCATTGTAGCGCATCTTGGGGGGATTTACTGACCGAGTCGCGCGCGTGTGCGGTCATACAAATTGTTGACGCGCTGTTCGGCAGGCGGCTGTTTGAAGATGTTCATGAACAGCAGCGTCAGCACCACGCCAGCGATGAAACCGCCGATGTGCGCGAAGAACGCGACACCGCCGCCGTATTCGGTATTGGTGATCGACCCAAAGCCACTAATCAATTGTAAGACGAACCACAAACCAAGCACCAAAATCGCAGGCACTTCGCGGATGCTGGACACGAGTCCGAGCGGGATCAAGGCGAGTACGCGCACGCCGGGATACAAAATCAGATAGCTGCCCAGAATGCCCGCAATCGCGCCAGATGCGCCGACAAGCGGAATTTGTGAGCCGGGTTCAATGATGATTTGCGCGAACGCTGCGACAAAGCCGCTCGCAAAATAGATGATCAAATACACGACCGCCCCAAACCGATCTTCGACGTTATCGCCAAACAAAAACAGATACAACATGTTGCCGATAATATGTTCCCACCCGCCATGAAAAAACATACTGCGGATAATATCCAGAATTGTTTCCAGCGAAAATGGGGCGGCGCTGGCGAAGGCAGGCACGACGGATAGATCGGTGAACATATTAAACAACCCTTGTTCACTGAAGCTGAGTTCCCACAAAAATACCACTACATTGATGACGATCAGTCCATACGTGACGACTGGCAATCGGCGGGTCGGGTTAATATCACGCAACGGCAGCATGGCAGTCTTCTCCCAATTCGTAGGGGCGCAGCATAGTGCGCCCGTCGCTCAATTGACCAGTATCATGAATCAAAAGGGCGGAGACATGCTCCGCCCTGCTATATCTGTATCCACCAATTAGGGGGTTTTTTTAGCCGCGCTGTTCGATCGGCATCCAGGTCAAGTCCATGGGACCGACATACAGAACATCGGGGCGCATCAGGCGATTATTGCTCTGCTGCTCCATGACGTGCGCTGTCCAGCCTGCCATACGGCTCATGGCGAACAACGGCGTGAACATATCGACATCGAGATCAAGGGTATACAGGACAATCGCACTGAAGTAATCGACGTTCGGGTACAAATTGCGCTCAATGAAATACTGGTCGGCGCGCGCCAGCCCTGCCAATTTATCGGCAATATCGAACCATTTGCCGCTGCCGCTGTTACGAGCGAGTTTTTCGGCGCGGTCACGCAGCACCGCCGCACGCGGATCAAGCGCTTTGTAGACGCGATGACCAATGCCCATAATCTTGCGCCCACCGTTCTTGATATTATCGGTGAACCATTTTTCGACATTTTCGGGTTCGCCGATTTCCTGAAACATACGCATCGCTTCAGTATTCGCGCCACCGTGCAAAAAGCCTTTGAGTGTGCCAATGCCGCTGACAATGGCGCTATGCATATCGGAGCCGGTGGAAGTCGTGGCGCGCGCTACAAACGTACTCGCGTTCATGCCGTGTTCGGTCAGCAGTACCATATATGCATTCATGGCATCGACCGCCTCGACCGTAGGTTCGGCATTGGTCAGCATATACATGAAGTTTTGCGCCAAATTGAGGTCACGACGCGGTGCGACGGGTTCCTGACCTTTACGGATGCGCGGCCACGCGGCGCACAATGTCGCCACTTGTCCGTTCAAGCGCACCGCTTTGCGACGGTTGGCTTCTTTGCTGTTGTCTTCGCTGTCAACATCATAATGCGCGAGCATCGAAACAACCGTGCGTAGAACCGCCATCGGGTCGGCGTCTTTCGGCAGCATCTTCATGGTATCGATGATGGGTTGTGGTACATTGGCGTGCGCGGCGATATCGGCGCGCAACGCTTCCAGTTCGGTCGCGGTCGGCAGCCGCCCTTCCCATAATAAATAGACAATTTCTTCGTAGAGGGCATGTTCAGCAAGGTCTTCGATTTTATAACCGCTGTAAATCAGCTTGCCTTCAGTACCATTGACGAGGCTGAGACGTGACTCATCAATGACGACGCCATCCAAACCCTTAAAAATTTTGACTTCCGACATGGAGTTCTCCTTAAAGAGGTGTAAGCATGGTGACACACTCCCCACGTCTAAAGGCGGGGGCTTCTACCCTCAACGCGACTGCGAAGGCGAACCTTCGTTTTATCGTTGCTCCGGTAGCACAGCGATGACCCGCTGTGTTTGATGTTGACTACGGTATTGCGATATTACGGTATTATGATCGAGGTCGGATGCTTACTCTCGTACCTCGCATATCAATCTCCCCCTATTATACGCTATTTCAGCAGAAAAAACACAAGACCGACGCCGTATATCCCCATGCTTGAAGGCAGGGGTTTTACGGCGCTTTTCTGACAAAGTCGCGCTGTTGAGCGCAAACAATCCAAAATGATTTTTCTATCGTACTTGAGATTCAAACGTCAGTGAAAAAAAGCCTGACACCACATAAACACTCTAAAATATACCAGAAGCGAGTGTTTATTCGTAGGGGTTCAACGAATTCACGCAGGGCAATTGCATCTAATTGAAGGTAGACAATCGGGTAAGATAGTGGGAACAAGGAGTAGCAACAGATGCCCACAAGCCCCACCCTTGACCTGTTTGAGCATTTCAAAAGCGTGGAAGACCCACGCATGGAACGTACTGAAGACCACGTATTACTCGACATGATTGTCATAGCCGTATACGCGGTCATTTGCGGAGCCGACGATTGGGTAGGCATCGAAGCGTGGGGAATGAAAAAGTGGCATGGTTGCGCCAATTTATGGCGTTACCGAACGGGATACCCTCACACGACACCTTTGGGCGGGTGTTCAGTCGGCTTGACGCGGAAGCCTTTCAAGCGGCGTTTGAGGTGAGCGAAGGACAAGTGGTGGCGATTGATGGGAAGCAATTGAGGCGGTCGCATGATAAACGATTAGGGAAAGCGGCGATTTATAGGGTCAGTGCATGGGCTACCGAGAACCACCTCACGCTTGGGCAACGCAAAGTGGAGGACAAATCGAATGAAATCACGGCTATTCCCAAGCTCCTAGAGATCTTAAGTCTGAAGGGGTGCATTGTGACCATCGACGCGATGGGCTGCCAGAAAGAGATTGCCCAAGCCATTCTCGACGGTCAAGCGGACTATGTGTTGGCGCTCAAGGAAAATCAGGCGCATCTTTATCAAGACACTGTGGATTTGTTTACCCATTGTGAACAGACACCCCATCACCCCTTCGACACGGATGATGCTAAAACCGTTGAGAAGGGACACGGACGTATCGAAATTCGGGAAGGCTGGACGATTAGTGACGCGCAGCATTTTTCAACTTTTCGTACCAGTCAGCAGTGGCCCGGCTTGCTCACCCTCGTCAAAATTCGTCGTGAGCGTCGTTGGGAGGATAAAGTGAGTGTGGAGGTCGCCTACTCTATTTCTTCACTGCCCAAGCAGGCTGCGCCGTTGCTGGCTGCGATTCGCTCCCACTGGCAGATTGAAAATGCTTTACATTGGGTACTCGATGTCGCCTTCCGCGAACACGACCAGCGCGCACGAACTGGCAACAGTCCGCAAAACTTCGCCGTGCTGCGCCATATCGCCCTCAATTTACCCAAACAGGAAACCTCCTCCAAACAGGGTCTGAAAGGCAAACGGCTTAAGGCTGACTGGAGTGAGGCTTATCTCCTCAAAGTCCTTGGTGTTTAGATGCAATTGCCCTGAAAGGAGTTGATCCTGATGTGTCGCAATATTAAAACCCTGTACAATTTTGAACCGCCCGTGAGCAACGACGAAATTCACGCCGCCGCCCTGCAATATGTCCGCAAAATCAGCGGCTTCAACAAGCCTTCCAGGACGAACGAAGCCGCGTTTCTTGCCGCCGTCGATGCCATCGCTGCCGCCTCGCGCGATCTGCTCGGTTCGTTGGAAACCAACGCGCCGCCCAAAGACCGCGAAGAAGTCGCTGTAAAAGCACGTATACGATCTGCACCGCGCTTTCCGGTCATCAAGTAGATCGATACTGTGAACGTCGCCTTCAACGTATGCTAAACTTGCGCGCATGACTCAAACGTTGATGCGCCTCAAACTGCCTCTCTTGTTAATCGCCGCCGTATTGATCCGGCTCGGCATCTTTTTCGCATTCCCGTCCGTGTTCGCCTTCGACGACACCGGCGTTATACACGGCTCGACGGCGTACGACACATATGCTGTCAATTTGGTTGAAACTGGCGTGTACGGCATCGTTCCAGGTGTCCCCGATGCCAATATTCCGCCGCTTTACAGCTACGCGCTGGCGGCTGTGTATGCATTATTCGGTCGGAGCGCACTCAGCGCTGCCATTTTTCATATCGCGCTCGATGCTGTCTCGATTTGGCTGGTCTACGACAGCGCGCGCCGTTTATTCAACCCGCACGGCGTATGGATCGGCTGGTTGGCGGGCGTCTTTTACGCTGCGTATCCGTATCTGATTTTCCAAAATCTCACGCTGATCGATACGCCGTTTTTTATGCTGCTGCTGCATGTGTTTATCTGGTTGATCATCCGTTTGCGCGAACCAGAACACCCGAATCGGGCGGCGTGGAGGTGGGCGGTGCTGGCAGGCATCGCACTTGGGTTGGGCACGCTCGCGCGCCCGATTTTGCCGATGCTGGCACTCGTGCTGCCGCTCTGGTTTTTGGCGCGGCGTTCGTTGGTGCAGACGATTTTACGGCTCGCCCCTGTCGCGGCGATCAGCCTGATTGTGTTGCTGCCATGGTTCATCCGCAATCATGGCGTGTACGGTCAATTTGTCGCCATGAGCGTAACCACCGGGTCGAATTTTTATCAGGGCAATAATCCGCTGGTGATCCCGCTCATGCGTGCTGGATACGATGTGCAGTGGACATCGCCGCAAATTACCACCGCTGACCCGAACAGCCCCGCCGCTGACGCCGAACGCATGGCGATTGCGCTGGCATTCTTACGCGAAAACCCGGCATTGATCCCCGATTTGTGGGCGACTAAGTTTCTCGCACATTGGAGCATCGATATTTTTCCACGCTTCAACCCAACGGCGGGAACCGACCCGAATACCGCGCAAATCGGCGACTCGACGATCACGATTATGCCGGACGGCACGGTCGCGATCACCGGTCTCCCCGAAGGCGACCCAGTGACAGCATACAGCACGGATGCGTTTCAAATCGGGCGCGTCCTCCATCGCTATTATTTTGGCGGCTTGCTGGTCTTGGCGTTGATGGGCGTGATATTGACGGCGCGGTCATGGCGTGATGTCTCGCTGTTGTGGCTGGTGCAAATCGCGATGACGGTGGCGTATGTGTTGTTTCATCCGAGTACACGCTACCGCGCCCCAAGCGATCCACTGCTGTTCGTGTTGAGCGCGGCGGCACTCGTCACGATGGCGCAATGGTTCATCGACCGATGGACGACGCGGGCGCTTTCGAATCCAGCACGCAAGATCACAGGCTGAGCAATGCCGATCACACTTTTGTTCATGACGACGTATACCGGGTTGGGCGGTGGCGAAACCTCGCTGCTCACGCTAGTCGATCATCTCGATCCGGCGCGGTACACGCCGCATTTGCTCGTCCCGCGCGATGGACAACTGCCCGTGCAATGGCGCGCGCGCGGCTGGCAGGTGCATATCACGCCGTATCGCGGGGCATCGGTCTACTTTGTGCCATGGTTGTGGGGCATGTTCCCGATTGTTGGGCGTGTTGAGCAACTCATTCGTGATCATCACATCACCGCGATTCACAGCGATTATCACAGTCTGCCGTTCGCGGTCGCGGCGGCTGGACGGACACAGGTTCCAGTATTATGGACGTGTTCGGGGTGGTGGTTTCATCCGCAAGCGTATCAGCGTCGCTTTTTTCAGCGACCAGATGCCGCTTTTGCTTCCAGTCCGGCGATCCGTGATGGCTTTTTGGGGAATCCGCCATTTATGCCGCCCGATAAAATGCCGGTCTTACCGCTTGGCGTCGATACCGAGCGCTTTAAGCCCGGACTTGACGGGTCAAGCGTGCGGGCGGATGCCAAAATCGCGCCCGATGCGCCGCTCGTCGCCTTGATCGCGCGTTTTCAGGACGTGAAAGGACATGATGCCTTTCAAGAGATGGCACGTTTAATAGCGGCTGCGATCCCTGACGCGCGCTTTATCGTCGCAGGCGAAAATGTACACGGGGCGCACGCCGACGACGCTTATAAGGCGCGCATTTTAGCGGCGCATCAGGCTGACCCCATACTGCGCGAAAAACTGGTGTATCTCGGCTTTCGCGCCGATGTCGAGCGTGTGATCGCCACCGCCGATGTTATCGTGTGCGCGTCACAGTTTGAAAGTTACGGCATGGTCAATGTCGAAGCGATGGCGTCGGGCAAACCGGTCGTCAGCACGCGGCGTGGCGGACCCAGCCTGACGATAGCGGATGGCGAAACAGGATTTTTAGTCGATGCCGATAATGCGCGTGCGCTGGCGGATAAAGTCATTGCGCTGTTGAAAGATGCGGCTTTACGCGCACACATGGGCGCGGCGGGGCGTGCGCGCGTTCAGATGTTGTTCAGCGCGAAAACAATGGCGGATCGATTTGCGGAGACGTTGGAACGGTTAATCGCAGACAAGTTATCATCAATACGAAAATGAAGTGTGTAGGGGCGACCCAATGGGCCGCCCTGTGATGGGCGGGATATGCTCCCGCCCCTACGTAAGTTGGTTTAGCTTGCTCTCGCCGGAACGGTGCCGAGTTCGCCGGTTTCGGGGTTGAAACCTTCTTCAATCGACTTGGTGCGCGCAATCGTGTAGATCATGAGTCCATAACCACACTTGGCGGCGACATCCGAGATGCAATAGCCGATTTGAATGGCGACGACGGTATTCGCATCCAGCCCTGTGCCGAGGAACGGCAGCATGTAGACGATGGGATAGAAACCCCACGTCAAGAGCAGGAGCAAACGGGTATTACGCAGCAGCACGCTGACTTCTTCTGATTGACGCTTCATCGCGCCGCCCAACTGGAAGAACAACGTGTACACGATGTACAAGAACGGGATCGTGCTCAAGAAACCCCACAGCGCGCGCGTGCCATTATCGGCAGCGATTTCGCCGGGGTAACCGAGAATAACCATCAATGCCGCCGCCGCTGCCAACTGGAACGTAAGGCGACCCGCAGTTTTACGGTCAAGGCTGAGTACAGCGATCAGTTCCGCGACCAACAACGGCACGGTCAACAACCAGTCGATGTAACGATACGCATCATTGAACGGCGAACCGCTGAACCCATATGCACCACTCTCCACGTTGACGGTGAATGCACCTTGCCAGCTTTCAAAAATGCGGAAGTAGTGGTAGCCCGCGACCGCAACGACCAGCGCCGACATGGTGAGCGCCGTACGATATTTCGGTGCGACTTGCTGGCGACCGAACACGAAGAAGATGAATGATGCGAACATGCAGGCGAACGTGAACGAAAAAGCATTGTAGACTAAACTATATTGAGCGAGTGATAGTTCTGGCATGGCTTTGATCCTTGAGACTACTGTGGTAAATCCACCAATAAAATTGGAGCTACCTGAACAGTATAACGCTACTGATGGCATAATCGGAATTAAATGGTGAACGTTCATAAAATTCTAAACATCACCACTGTTCTATTGATTTCGCGTTGTCTTCCGTATCCCTTACACCTGGGAGATCGGCTGATCCTTTATCATCTGGCGCGCGAACTTGCTGCCCGCGGACATATCATCGATCTGATCGCATTCGACGACGCAAACACGCAACCGCGTGAAGGCTTAAAGCGATTTGCAGGGGCGACGCATACGCCGCCTGACACCACACCATACCGTGATTTTTTCCGTCACATTCACATCCTGCGCGAACCCAAACGGACGCCAATTAATTATCTGGCGCGTTGGAGCGGGCTTCGACCACGCTTCGCGCAGCAAGCGCAACAGGCGTGGTCACCCGCGATGTGGCAGTTGATCGCGCGGCTGCGCCGCGAGCATGACTATGACATAGCACATCTGTTCGGCGGCGTACAGGTGTATGAATATGCGCCCGCGTTGGGTGATCTTCCCGCGATTATCACGCCGTATGAAAGCTATGCGTTGTATTTGCGGCGAAACCTCGCGCACGCGTCATCCAACGGTCTTGGCACCGCCACGCCCCAACAACGGCTGACGCGTGAACTTCGTTATCAGATCGCGCGCGGGTTCGAGCGGTTCATGTTCACACCCTATCACGCGGCGGTCGTCGTCAGCGATGTTGACCGCGCCGAACTGCTCACAATCAACCCGTCGCTCGATGTGCGTGTCATCGCTAACGGGGTTGACCTGTCGCTTTTTCGGCACGACAATACCGCTCGTCAGCCGCACACGCTGATTTTTACAGGCAATTATGAATACGCGCCGAACGTGGACGCGGCACAACGGCTCATCCACAATATTTTTCCGCGTGTACGCGCGCATTTCCCGAATGCCCACTTATGGATTGTCGGCAATGCGCCACCGCCGGAACTGCAAGCGCTGGAATCAAGTCATATTCAAGTGACGGGGCGCGTCCCAGCGATTGTTCCGTATTTGGCGCAGGCGTCGGTATTTGTCAGTCCGCTCCGCATGGGCGCGGGCATCAAGAACAAGATTTTAGAGGCGCTGGCGATGGGTTTGCCCGTGGTCGCTACGTCGATCAGTGTCGATGGCATCGCCGTACAGGACGGTCATAGCGCCTTGATCGCAGACACCGACGATGCGCTCGCTCAGGCGGTGATTCGTGTGTTGAGCGACGCGGATTTACAGGCGCGGCTGAGCGATAACGGGCGCGCGTTGATCAACGCGCGGTATACATGGACGAGCGTCGCGGCACAATATGAAGCGCTTTACGCGGAGACAATAGCATGACCGAGATACGCGTCGTCACCGGAGTGTATATCGAGCCGAACGTATGGATGGTGCATCCGGTATGACCGTGCGGCGTTATCCTAAAACGCTGGTGATTATTCCAGCGTACAACGAACAAGACAGCATCGCCCATGTGATTGGCTTGATTCGCCAGCACGCGCCATTCGCGGATATTTGTGTGATCAACGATGGGTCGCGCGATAACACGGGCGAAATCGCAGAATCGTGCGGGGCAATGGTGCTGCATATGCCGCACAACGTCGGTATTGGCGCGGGAATGCAGACCGGATTTATATTCGCGGCGCAGCGCGGCTACGCTGTAACGGTACAAAACGATGGCGACGGACAGCACGCCGCGCACGAAATTCCGATCCTGATCGATGCCCTGATGATGAGCGACGCCGATGTGATCATCGGCAGTCGCTACATTGAAGATCGCGGTTACATCACGCCGACGGCGCGGAAAGTCGGCATTGTCATTCTCAGCCGCGTGATCTCGCTGATACTGCGTCAGCCGATCAGCGACCCGACGAGTGGTTTCCGCGCCAGTAACACGCGCGCGATCACATTTTGCGCCGCGCATTATCCGTTTGATTACCCAGAACCGGAGGCGGTGGTGTTGCTGGTGCGTGCGGGTTTGAAAGTGCGCGAAATTCCGGTGACGATGAACCCGCGTTATGGCGGCGTCTCATCGATCACACCGTTTCGCAGCGCGTATTACATGGTCAAGGTCATCATGGCGATCGTGATCGGCTTGCTCCGCCCGGTTTCACGACAATAGTTAAAAATATAAGAACGATATGTCGTCATCTTATCAACGCAGGCATCTGTCAGTCTAGGCGAAATAAATAGTTTTTCCAACGCGCACAACGGCTGCTAAAGGGGCTGTAAAAATCATGTTTAGGGTCTATCAGCGCAAACGATTAGCAGCCGCCTACCAACAACGTTGGAATGCTCTGCTTTTCGTTCACTTTTTAACTTTTAACTTTTAACGGTCCTCATGCGCGTCGTCATGATCTCCAAAGCGTGCATTGTCGGCATTTACCAGCGTAAGCTCGAAGCGATCGCGCGGCGCGGTATCGAACTGCTCGTCCTTGTGCCGCCGTCATGGAAAGACGAACGCGGTGAAATTCTGCTCGAACGCGCGTATACAGACGGCTATCGACTACAAGTCGTCCCGATCATGTTCAACGGCAATTTTCATGTGCATTTTTATCGTGGTATCGGGCGCTATCTGCGCGATTTTCGCCCCGACATCGTCCATATCGATGAAGAACCGTATAACCTGTCATGCTGGCAAGCGCTTTATCACGCGCGGCGGGCGGGCGCGAAAAGTTTATTTTTTAGCTGGCAGAATATTTTGCGCGACTATCCGCCGCCCTTTGCGTGGGGCGAACGCTGGGTACTCGATCATGTTGATCATGCAATAGCCGGGACGGAGAGCGCGGCGCGTGTGTGGCGCGATAAAGGCTATCAAGGTGCGATCAGCGTGGTCGCGCAGTTCGGCGTCGATCCGTCACTCTTCCACCCGTCGGAAACGCGCCCGGATCGTCCGTTCACGATCGGCGCGGTGGCGCGGCTTGTGCCCGAAAAAGGGATCGAAGTATTGATCCGCGCGTGTGCCGCGCTGGGTGGTGCGTGGCGCGCACGGATCGTCGGCGGCGGTCCCGAACGGGCGGCACTTGAATCATTGGTGTTTGAACTGGGAGTCGCGGCACACATCGAGTTCGTCGGTCAGGTCGCGTCAGTGCACATGCCCGCGCTGATGTCGTCGTTCGATGTGCTGGTCGTGCCATCGCTGACGCGCCCGAATTGGAAAGAGCAGTTCGGTCCACGCGCGACCGTCGAAGCGATGGCAGCGGGCGTCGCGGTCATCGGCTCGGATAGCGGCGCGATTGCCGATGTCATCGGGGCGGCAGGCGTGATCGTCCCGGAAGGCAATATTACCGCGTTGACCGACGCGCTGCGCCGCTTGCGTGACGATCCATACGCGCGCGGCTTACTGGCAACAGCAGGACGTATGCGCGCGCTTGACCGTTACACCTATGATCAAGTCGCGGCTGAGACGGTCGATGCATATAATCGCATGTTAGGATGATGAGTGTATTAATCGATGACGATACCAACAATAACGCCCAACAACTACAATGACTTCGACCCGCGCCGTTACCTGGAAGAATATTATGCGACTGTCGTCCCCGAAAACCGTGAACTGCTGCGGTTTCTGGTCGAGTCGTTCGAGTCACTTCCCCCCGACCTGGATGTCCTCGATTTTGGTGGCGGACCGTGTTTGTATACCGCGCTGACAGCCGCGCGCACGGCAGGCACGATCATCCACGCTGAGTATCTGACGGGCAATCGTCATGAGGTCGATTCATGGCAGCGAGCCGTTCCCGCTGCATTCGATTGGAGCGAGACGATCCACGCGATTTTGGAACTCGAACGCATTGAACCGACGACGGCAGCGATCGCGGCGCGGGTGGCGCGATCGCGGACGGCAATCATGTCGGTAATCGCGTGTGACGCGCACGCCGACCCGCCTTTAGCCGCGCCTCACTTGTTCGATGTGTTGGTCACGAATTTGTGTCTCGAAGCGGTCGCGGTGAATATCCTCGAATGGCGCGCGATCCTCAAGCGCGTGGTCGGCTTGATCAAGCCCGGCGGAACGCTGCTGATGACGATGGTCAACAGCGGGTACGCGTACCCGGTTGGGGATACGTTATTTGGCGTGCTGACATTGTGCGAGGACGATTTTCGCGCGGCGGCGCGCGATGCTGGCTTGGACGAAGCGAGCATCCACGTCAGGCTGACGCCTGCCGATCACCCTGTGCATCGCTATGACGGTTTATTATTCATTCGCGCGACAACATCACGTTGAAAAAGCCTAAACGCAAGTTCTTTTGATTTTCGTATAGAAAGAGGGCGCTTATGCCTGTTGATCAAGTCGTTAGCGTCGTCATGATCGTCGTCGTCACCATTTTATCCGGCTTGGCAGACGCCCAGGGCGCGGTTTACGCCTCACGCATCTGGCAAAACGGGCAGCTTGTCCCGTCGGAGTTGGGCGCGGCGGCGTTGTTTTTCACGGTCGGCATCGGTCTGTATTTTATTGCGATCCGTTTCATGCAGCAGGTTGGCATCGTCGCGCCAGAAATTCAAAGCGCGATGTGGTATGCCGTCGTCATCGTCGGCATCGCCTTGATCAGCCATGCATTTTTTGGGTGGAACACGCTCGATCAGATCGTCGCGCTCGGCGTGATCGGTGGGATTATCTGGTTGTCGATCCGCACAGCGTAATCTGCCTGATCTTGTCGTCGAGGTTATATCGCCTACAGATCGCCCCGAAGAGGTTCGAGGCAAAGGGTTCAATTATTTGGCGGAAGGTATTACGGTTTGGATTGCCGACGAAAACCCAGAACGTATCGAGGTCTATACTCCCGGTCAAGCTGTTAAAATTTACGGGATCGACGATACATTAGAGGGCGGCGCGGTATTGCCCGGTTTTTCCGTGCTGGTACGCGATATTTTTCTGCAAGATGCGCCTGACAAGGAAAATACCGAGCAAGCGTAATTAATTTTCCAAGCCCAATACCATACACGTCGTAGTCGCGTGCGCGTACAGCTTATCGTTGGCATCGACCAGCCGCCCTTGCGCGGTGATGATCCGCTTGCCGACATGTACCGTTTCGCCGATCGCGCGTAGTTCACCGACCGCCAACGTGACCGCACGCACGAAATGCACATGAATATCCAATGAGGTATAGCCTAATCCTGCCGCGAGCGTGCTTTGTCCAGCGCATCCCATCGCGGAATCGAGCAGCGTGCAAATAAAGCCGCCGTGTACCACCCCCATCGGATTATCTGATTCTTCGCTCGGCATGACTGCGAACACCACCCGCCCAACGGCGATTTCGGCAAAGCGCATCTTGAATAGTTCAGAAATTGGCGGCAGCGGCAGCGTGCTGCTCATCATGGCGCGTAAATAGTCGATGCCGCTCATGGTGCGGGCGGCGGTCGCGCCGATCATCGGGTCTTGCCATGTGACCGTGCGCATACGTTGTCCGTCTGTCATGTGACTATCCCCCATCATTTGCGCTAAACTCAGGCTTTATTCAACGAATAATCAAACATTGACTCGATTATGACTGACTCATCGCCCTCTCCGCAACAAAAAAGTCCGCCAGAACGCCGCCGTTGGCTGGAGGTGATCGGTATCGTCATTGGCGTCTTGGAAATCGTGCCGGATAATTCTGGCGGCGCTCGTTTACGCCGATGCGCTCGACAATACGCCGACTGACCAGATCGACCGTTATCAAGCGGCGTTCGAATAGGTGAATAGAAGGGATTTTTCATTATGCGTATCAGTAAACACATTCGCTTAACAGGGACGGTGTGGGCGGCAGTCGGTTTCTTAATTTTCGGTGTGATCGTCGTTGTTTATGGCTACGGCACGACACAGAGAGCGTTCGACTGGACGACATTTTTGCGCGAGGTTTATTCAAATTTTGGCATTGAAATGATCAGTATCGCGCTCACCGTGATCGTGATCGAAAGCTTGAATCAGCGCCGATCCGAGCGCGAACGCAAAACCGAGTTGATTTTGCAGATGGGCAGCCCGAACAGTTTATTTGCCATCGAAGCGGTGCGGATTTTGCGTCAAAAGGGCTGGCTGCAAGATGGGACGCTTTATCGAGCGAATTTGCGCGAAGCAAATTTGCAGGGCGCTGATATTGCGGGTGCGGTGCTGCGCGATGCCGATTTGCGCTTTGCCAAGTTACAGCAAACGTATGCCGGATACGCGGTGCTGAAAGGCGCGGTATTATCATCGGCAACCCTGGAGGCGAGCGATCTGCGCTGTGTGAATTTGCGCGACGCCCTGTTGACCAGCACGATTTTCACGGCGGCGAACCTGATCGATGTCGATCTGCAAGGCGCAAAACTCGATAAGACCGTGTTCGATTCTACGACGACGCTGCCCGACGGCAGCTCATGGGCGGCGAACACCGATTTGACGCGCTTTACCGATCCGGCGCATCCGCAGTTCTGGCGGTCAGATTATAAGGGGTCGCCCGCCTATCGTGGCGCAACCTGACGGTTATTCGCTATGCCCCTGCAAAAATCCTCCGTGTCTTTGCGTTAAGATTTTTGCTTCTCCAAATCCTCTATCACATAGCGCGCCGCCACCGCCCCGCTCAACGTCACCATCGGCACGCCGCCGCCGGGATGCGTTGTCCCACCCGCGAAGTACAAGCCCCTGACATCGCGCGCGCGGTTATGCGGACGCCGCAGCGCATTAAAGCGGTCATTCGATGACGCACCGTACAACGCGCCGCGCCGCGCACCCGACATCCGTTCAATATCGACTGGAGTCAGGATTTTTTGCTCGACGACATGTCCGCGTACGTCGAATCCGCGCGCTGCCAGTTGACCGATGATCTGGTCAGCGTAGGCGTCGGCGTGATCTGCCCACCATGCGGCGGTCGCAGCGGCGGGATTTTCTGACAGCGCGGGCGCGTTGACCAGCACGTACCAGTTTTCGCCGCCCGTCGGCGCATGATCGGCATCGGTCTTGCTGGTGATCGCCAGATAAATCGTCGGGTCGTCGGGCGGCAGTTCGCGCCGGAAAATATCGTCGAACTCACGGCGGCTGTCGGACGAGAAAAAGATATTGTGATGCGCCAATGTGTCATGGGTTTTATCGACGCCCAACAGCAAAATGAACCCCGAACACGACGGATCAACCGACGTGTAATGCTTGAGGCGCGGCGCGGCGACTTCACGCGGGAGCAATTTTTCGTACACGGTGGCGACATCGAGATTGGCGATCACGGCGTCCGCGCGCACTATCTCGCCGTTATCGAGTTCGACGCCCATCACCGCGCCCGCTTCGACACAAATGCGGCTGACGCGCGTATTCAAGCGCGTTATCACGCCGATCTCGTCGGCTAAACGGGCGAAGGCGCGCGCGATCGCGTAAATTCCGCCTTGCGGATACCACACGCCGCCGTTGAGTTCGACATGCGCGATCACGTTGAGCGTCGCAGGCGCGAGAAACGGACTCGCGCCGACATAGGTAGCGAAGCGTCCGAGTAACTGACGGAGTTTAGGTGATTTGACGAAGCCGCGTATCGATTGATCCATCGTGCGCAGCGGGTCGACGGCGGGCATATCGCGGAGCGGCGTGCGCGCCAGTTTGCCCAGCGTCGGCGGGTCGCTGTAGATGAACGCCGCCCCCGTAATACGATGAATGCGCGCGGCATATGATAAATAGGCTAAGTAGCCTTCGAGATCGCGCGCATCACCAATGCGTTCGATTTGCGCCGCCATACGTGCTAAATCGCGGGTCGCATCCAGGATAACGCCGTCGGGGTAAAAATAGCGCGTCAGTGGATCAACCGGCAGCAGCGTTAAATAATCGTCGAGTTTACGATCGGCAGATGCGAATAAATCATCGAGCGCATGACGCATCGTGATCACCGACGGACCGGTATCCCAACGATAGCCGCCCGCGCTGATCTCGCTCATTTTGCCGCCGACCTGCGCGTTGGCTTCGACGAGGGTTACGCTGTAACCGCGCGCCGCCAGCCGGATCGCCGCGCTTAGACCACCGATGCCCGCACCAATCACGATAATTTGCTTCATGTCAACCTTTTACCAGAAAAGCGCCGTAAAGCCCCTGTCTTTAGATGTGGGGATATAAGGGCGTAGCATTGTGCCTGTCGCTCAATTGTGCTACAATACGAGGAATGCCAGTCGCGGAGTTGACGCTCCCACTGTCTCTCCAACCTAGTGGGGTCAGAGCATGAGCGAGTCTAACACACACTTCAAAGCATTTAAATACCGTCTGTATCCGACGCCCGCGCAGGAACGACAGATGCTGCTTGTGCTGAAGGTTTGTCGCCACTGGTATAACATGTGCGTTTCCGAACGTACATGGGCGTACAAGTTGGAAGGGCGCAGCGTCACTATGTGAAAACATAAGAGGGTGTTACGTTAATAACGATCTACCCAAAATCTGAACGCGCCGATATTTCCGCCGACGAAATACGCCAGATCATCACGGAAAGTGGCGCTTTACCGCCGGATTTATCGTCGTAGCGCTCGATAAACAGCAGGAGGATACACCATGACTCACGAAACACTTGTACTTGAATTTACCCATGAAGAGATGGAACAAATCAAGGCGTTGGCACAAAAATACGGCTTCGACTCGCTGCTCGATTATGCGCGCGTCACCCTGTTGGAAGACGAAGAAAACGACGATGAGGACGATCTCGACATCGACCCGGCTGAGGGTTTTCGTCAAGCGTGGAATGAGGTCATGCAGGGTGAAACGATCCCCTTCGACGAATTCTTAAAATCGTCGGAAATTGTGCATGAAAAAAGTTGAGGTTTCTCCATACTTTCAACGAGAAACACTGCGCTTAGAGAAAAAATATCGTCGCATTTTCGCTGATATAATGCTTTTGGCGAAACAATTAATCGGCGGCGAGACACCCGGTGATCGTGTACAAGAAGTGACGCCGTTTGTGGTTTACAAAGCGCGTGTTAAAAACAGCGACGCGCGCAAAGGCAAAAGCGGCGGTTATCGTGTGATCTACTACATCAAGACCGAAGAACGTATTATTTTGCTGACGATCTACCCAAAATCTGAACGCGCCGATATTTCTGCCGACGAAATACGCCAGATCATTACAGAAAGTGGCGCTTTATCGCCGGATTTATCGGCGTAGATAAGCGCACACCGCGTCACTGGCGATGCGTTGTACATCGTCCGCGAGTGGCGATGGCGCAGAACAACGCAGATACACCCCGTCACCGTTTGCCAGCCACTCGATTTCTGGTACGCCACCTGTGATCTCCCGAAACGCATAATATTCGATGCCGATTGGCAGATTGCCGTAGTCGGTCGAAATTTGATCGTCGAGCGTTGTAACCGTGCGTAACGTATCGACGATGATCATCGGTGCGATTTGCGCGCGCGCCGCGAACTGATGCAAGGCGACGACCACTGCCACCGAAATCGTCGCGGATAGCAGTATCGAAATTAACACTAACCTTCGCTGCCATGACCGCCGAACCAATGCTGCTCTCACCACGACAGCACACCCAAATGCCAGCGCGGGCGCAAAGTAGATTTTATAAAAGTCATGCTCGTAGACCGCATTGCGTAAAATAATCACATAGGCGAGCGCCGCGAGCGCTAATGCCACCGTGAACGCGCGCTGTATGGGCGTGCCACGCCGCACGATTCGCCACACCCCGAACCCGCCGAGCATGAGCACGGGCGGCGTAAAAAACAGCACGATATCGCCTAGCTGTCGCTGTAGCCACTGGATGAGCGTGAAATCGGCGGCGGGTTGATAAAACGACTCGACATTGCTGGAGCGCAGTGAAAATGCCCCCAATAAGCGGCTTACGCTGCCCGGTGATGACGCTTCATAGACTGCCATGAGCAGCGCCAACGCCAACAGCGCGACGATGCCCAGCGCGGACAGTTCAAAGCGGCGCCCACGTTCGACGAGGAATAGTGCCGCGATGGTCAGGCACGCCATGAGCAGTACTGCGCCCCATGCCGTCCATACACCGCACACAATCAGGGTTGCCAGTGCGATCCACCCGGCACGGCTCGGTCTTTTAATCCAGCGCTGCAAAACGACGCCGAACAACGCGATAAACATCAACGCGGGCGCTTCGTGGTTGGGCATACGTCCAAAATAGAGCAGCATCGGCGTGAGCGCATAAAACCCCGCGCTCCAAAACGCGGTCTTGTCATCCCACAAACGGCGCGCGAGCGTATAAAATGCCGCGCTGCTGACCAGCGTACACAACGCTGGAATCAAGCGTGCCGCCAGTTCGGTTTCGCCCAACACGCCGATGCTGACCGCAATTGCATACACCACCAGCGGGGGGTGATTACCATAGGCACTAAATGTATCCGGAGTCGCAGCGCTGCGATTGACAACCGGGATCAAACCGAGTTGATCGACACCATACAAGCGCCAGTTGCGCGCCGCCGCGCTGATCCACACGCCGTTGGCGTCATGATGCCCAAAAAACGGCGCATCGATTCGCACCGTCAAAAATCCCCACGCGACGAGCAAAAGTACAATCAGCCGCGCCGGAACACGTTTACGGAACGGCATAAATTTGTACCCCGTTTTCGTCGTAGACCAGCGTCAGCGCGTTCATCCAGTCCAAGCCGAAAGCTGAGCGCTGGTTTTGCGATCCATCAGCGTTGAACCATTCGTTATCGCCGTATATGACGTACTGAATGGCGCAGTTATCCATATCGGCAACCTGTCTTAAAACGGGTAAATTACGGTCGTTTATAAATGGGCGCAACCATTGATCCGTACACGTCGAGGAAAAAAACGCGGCGCGCTCATCGGGTGTCATCTCGTCGGCGTAAAAGCGCCAGGTCTGCGCTTCTTTCGGCTTGGCGTATAGGGTTTCGGGACCCAACCCGACATATGGACGCAGATCGGTGTACACCGGCAGCAAATTCCCCGTCTCCCAACTTGCCAGCACGCGCGTATTCGGCGTGGCGTTGACTTGCAACCATTCGAACGCGCGGATTATGCTGGTGGGTTGAAACGTCGGCTCGCCGGGAAAATACGCCGATAACACGCCCGTCGCCAACCAGAATACGCTCGTCAAACACATAAACGCAATGACAATCCGCGCCACCCACCGCTGCACATTCGCGCGCGGCGATGAAATTTGACCCGCTCGTGTTTCTCTTGATAGCAACATACGCCTGACGCCCAATGCCGCGCAGATCGCCAACGGCACGATCACGCCTTCGGACAGCCGTCGCTGCACGTTGATCGGCAGATACACCAGGATCGGCGCAGCGATCAACCAACCAATGATCAGCGCGTACTCGATACGTCCGCGCGCGCGCCGGATGATCAACCGGAACGCCGGAAACGCGAGCCCCACAAGCAGCGCATATGCCAATACATATTCCCAGAGCGGCGGTGAACGCAAACTATTCTGCGCGCTCCATTGCGCGAACGCCGGATTGGTCGTGAAGATATAAACATTGTAGGCGAACAACGGCAGCGTCAGCGCACACACAGCAATCGCCCGCAGCGCCAGCGCACGCGGAAAACGGCGCTGTATTATCCATGCGGTCAGTCCCCATACGCCGCATAACACGTAGATCACCGCCAGATAAAATGGCACGCACAAGCCGACGATGTTGAACAGGACGCCTGCGCCGACGACACGCCATTGCAGTCGTCCTTGATCAATGGGCGTGGGAATCAGGTTGATCAACCCCAACAGCAGTGCCGCCCGCGCCAATGCCAGATGCGGCAAGCCATATACGATCAAAAAGCTAAAGCCTTCGGGGATGGTCAGGTCGGGCATCGCTTGCGCGCCCAACGGAAACAGCACCGTCAACCAGCCGAGTCCACCTGCCAGCGTCGCCAAAATCAGCGCGTGGTAGCGTGTGCGCGGACTATTGATAAACTGCGCGATAAAACGATACAACACGAGTATATAAATCAGGTCGGCGGCGATTCGCATGACTTGAAACGCGATCATCAGCGCGCGCGGCAGTTGCAGATCGTCGCTTACCAACGCGCCGACGAGCTGACCGACGGCGATATAGGGCAAGAACACCAGCGCTTCTGGCGTGGTCGATTCTGGGGTATACACCAGTCGGAACAAAAATTCACCGCGCGCGCCGAGTCGCATTTTGCTCAGATACGAATTGGCGTCCTCGACGCCGAACAGCGCGCCGCCAAACGACCCATCGTCATTTGTTGTATCTGCATTGAACGCAAGCCCATACGGGATCGTCGTTAGCACAACCACGAAGAGCGCAAATCCAATCGCGCGCCGCCATTCCTTCGCTGGAATCATATCAGACCGCGCTGAAGAAAAACGATCAACAGGCGCACGAACGAAAATATGGCGCGTTCGTTGCGGTTAATTGTCATTGAACAGGTCATCGAAGTTGGCATCTTGCTTGCTGTAATCGGGCGGTATAATCACGGTATCGTTGGCATCTGCCCATGCTTGCAGCGCATCCATGACTTCACGAATCGGCGCGCCGGGTTCAAACGCCTCGCCCACCGCCAACACTTGCGGCTCATCGTCGCTGCCATCACCCGCATACAGCGCCCACAGACCGTCCGCATTCACATCGATATACGCGCGTTTGGGCATACCGTCCCTCTTTCTTGTTCGATACAATACATCGTAATGGTTAATCCTCAGCCCGATCCTTGAAAAACGAAAGACGAACTGCGCATGGCGTTGCAAATCTTCAACGTGCTAGGACGCACCAAACAAACTTTTGAGCCAATCGAACCCGGTGTCGTGCGCATGTATGTGTGCGGACCGACCGTGTATGACCACGCGCATATCGGTCACGCGAAGAACTATATCGCGTTCGATGTGGTGGTGAAATATCTGCGCTTCAGCGGTTATCAAGTGCTGTACGTCCAAAACATCACCGATGTCGGGCACTTGCTCGACGACGGCACGGATCGCATTTTGAGAGGGGCAGCGCGCACCAAATTGCAGCCGATGCAAGTCGTCGAAACGTATGCACGCGGCTACTTTGCGGATATGGACGCGCTCGGCGTCGTGCGCCCAGATATTTCACCGCGTGCCAGCGCACATATCCCCGAACAGATCAAAATGATCGAAACGTTGATCGCGAAAGAAAATGCGTATGTCGCCAACGGCAGCGTGTATTTCGATGTCACCAGCGACCCCGATTATGGCAAGCTGAGCAACCGCCGTCTCGATAAACAGCAGGCAGGCTCGCGCGAAGACGCACGCGGCGATAAGCGCACCCCAGAAGACTTCGCGCTGTGGAAATTTGCCGAACCCGAACATATTTTGCGCTGGGAAAGCCCGTGGGGTGAAGGGTTTCCCGGCTGGCATATCGAATGCTCGGCGATGGCGAAGAAATATCTGGGTGATACCTTCGATATTCACGGCGGTGGCATCGACAATATTTTCCCGCACAACGAAAGCGAGATCGCGCAGAGCGAATGCGCCAACGACGCCGATTTTTCGCGCTACTGGATGCTCGTCGGCAGCCTGACGCTGGACGGCGTCAAGATGAGCAAATCGCTTGGCAACGTACTGAACATCAGCGAGGCGGTCAAGCAGTTCCGTCCAGAAGTGATCCGCATGTTCATGCAGAACGTGCATTACTCCAGCCCCATCGATTACAGCGAAGAGGCGATTCAGGCGGTCGCGCGCGGACATGAACGCATGATGAACGCGGTTACGCTCACACGCCGCGCCATGAACACCGCCGCGATCAGCGACGACGGGAACGCGATTTTGCAGGTCGTCAACGCGACGCGCGCCGCATTCATCGAAGCGATGGACGATGACTTTAATACGCCGACCGCGATTGCCGCGTTGAGCGAACTCACGCGCGAGACCAACAGCCTGCTCAACAGCGATATTGTCGTCGGGCTGGATGTCCTCAAGGCGATCAACGATGTGTATACCGATTTGGGCGGCGCGGTACTGGGGATTGTCCCGCTCAACGACGACTCGGTGAGCGGCGACGCGACGCGCGAAGCGAATCTGATCGAACTCATCATCAAGCTGCGTGCCGAAGCGCGCGCTGCCAAAAACTGGCGCGAAAGCGACCGCTTGCGCGTCCAACTGGCGGAAATTGGCGTCATTTTGGAAGACCACGCCGATGGTACGGTCTGGAAGGTCAATTAGCGTCGATTTGCCCGATTTTACGTTTTATGCGACGATGGACTCTGGTTCAGCTATCAAAGGAGTTCGATCATGCGTAAATGGTTACTGTTGCTTTGTTTGACAGTCGTGTTGGCTGCCTGTGCATCAGGTGGGACACCCGATGATGGCAATACAAGTGGTACGACAGGCGACAGCCCCGACACGGTGGCGCGCACCTGGTTCAACGCCCTGATGAGCGGCAGCAGCGCCGACGCGGCGGCAGTGACATGCAATGCCGAACGCGCCGCCTTTGAAAGCGGCGCCGGTGAGGTTGAAATACCCGGCGAAATCGATTTGTCAGGCGTCACCTTCACGGTCAGTGAACAAACCGATACGACGGCGGTCGTGACGATGTCGGGTAATATGGGCATCACGGTCTCTGGTCAAACCGTTCAACAAGATATCGCCGCTTCTGGCGTGCCGCCGACCGTCAATCTCGTGCGTGAAGACAACGCCTGGCGCGTTTGCAGCTAACGGCAATCGCCTTTTTTATGCCCCATACGCGTTCGCGTGTGGGGTAAAGTTTTTGCTTTGCGCGCCGTTACCGCCCCATTTTTCGTGTACAATCAGCCGCATATTGGCACTACCTCACGAGTGAATACGCATGGTTGATTTTATTTACGGACATTGGGCGATCATGGAAACGCTGCGCGCGGAGCGGCGCGACATCGATCAATTTTTGGTCAGCGAAACCATCGAAGAAAAAGGCACCGCCGCCGATATTTTGACGGTCGCGCTGCAAAAAGGTGTCAAAGTCCAGCGCGTGCCGCGCCGCATCATCGATGACCTCGTGCCAGAGGGCGCGAATCATCAGGGCATGTTGATGCGTACCAGCGATTACCCCTATACCACGCTCGAAGACATATTTGCGCTGGCGAAACGGCGCGGCGAACGTCCATTTTTGCTGCTGCTCGATTTGCTCAAAGACCCGCAAAATGTCGGCTCGTTGATGCGCGTCGCGGATGCGGTCGGCATTCATGGCATCGTCATGCAGGATCGGCGCGGAGTGGGCATTACCCCTGCCGTCGTCAATGCATCGTCGGGCGCGGTCGAACATTTACATATCGCACAGGTGACCAATCTGGCGCAAAGCATGAAAGCCGTCAAAGATCAGGATGTGTGGTTGGTCGGCATGGATATTGGACCCAACGTGCCGCCCATCGATAAAACCGACCTCAATATGAGCATTGGTATCGTGTTAGGCAGCGAAGGCGAAGGGATGCGCCGCCTGGTGCGCGATACCTGTGACATGCTGCTTTGTTTACCGATGCGCGGTGCAATCGCCAGTTTGAATGTGGCGACGGTCGGCGCGACCGCGCTGTACGCGGCGTGGCAAGCGCGCGGTTGGCAGGGCTGGCAGCACGCCGAACGCCCAAGTTTATAGCTGATTTACCCGTAATGTCAGCGCGTAATCGCGGCTTTCGCCCGATTTGAGTATACGCAAATCGCCGCTCGTGCGCGCCGCCGTCCGTCCGCCAATCGCGCTGCTGTTGGCGGGTTCGATGCCGCACACATATGCCCCTTGCCCCATCATTTTCCACTCGAATAAATGCGGCAGCGACCTGTGTTCCCATAGCAGTTCGACGTTCAAGCCGAGCGATGGATTGTGCAGTTGCGCCCGTCCTTCGCTCAAATCATGAAGAAAAACTTGTTCGCGATAGCCCGCCGTCGGTGCTTGAAACCGCGACCAATCAGCGATGCCCGCTTCGGCGTCGGCGTCGCGGGGATGCGTTTCGGTGACGGGTAGTTCGAGCGTCGTCTCAGGACTCATCAGCGGAAAGCCAAAATTGAAGTGATACAGGATCATATGCGGCTGTGGCTGAAAGCCGATATTGGTCACCGTATCGTTGATCGTCAATTGAGATGACCCCAGCGTCGTCCGAATGCGCCGTGTCATGCGCAGATTTTCGCCAAACAAGCGCGCCTGATCCACGACACCACTTATTTCGATGTGATACTGCTCACCAACCCAATCGCCGCGCATAAAAACATCTCGTGCGGGCGTCGTGCCAATGCGACCATGCAGCCCGAATGACTCGCCGCCGTCATCCCCCGGCGACCCGAATTGATCCAAGCCGCAGGTCGCTAGCAAGCCGCCGCCGAAGGTATGTAACCAGCCCACCCCATCCGGCTGGTAAAACGCCGGATGCACCTCGCCAGCCGGCGATTCCCACGCGATAGGGATGTCGTTGAAGCGACACGAGCCAATATCCAGCGCGCGGTCGGGCAGCACACGAAACGTCAGCCCGCCGCCTGTATATACATCGAGCGTCCGCATTCCGCGCCCTGCCCCATCGCTGATCTCGCCCGCGCGCACGCCCGCGATCTGCTCGATGCGCCCGACCTGTTGCAGAAGTTCGTCACGTGTCCATGTGCGACCGTACAAAGTCGTCATATCAAGAGCCTGTTAACCGGACAGAGGGTGAGGTTTCTTTCAGTCCCTGAACCATGTATCGCTCGCCGCAGGCGGCGTGTAAAAATCGGTCCATGCGCGGCTGTGCTGCGTCGCAATCGCGCCAAGTTTTTCCGCGCGCGGCAGTGCCACATCGCGCAAAAACGCAGTCCGATTTTCCGGCGTCAGAGTCACGGCTTCTTTCCAGATCGCACGCCCTGCCAGCCAGCCGCTTGCGCCTGCCGTACTGGCGATCTGCGCTTGCTCCGCGAACACCTCAAAATCGACGCCCGCGCTCAACAATACCCACGGCACGGTACAGACCGCGCTCACCCGTTCACAGGTGCTTTGCCACAACGCGCGATCCGCATCGAACGCCGCATCGACGGGGAATTCCAGTTTGAGCACATCCGCGCCCGTACTGGTCAGGCGTTCCGCCGTGTCGATGACGATTTGCGGGCGCAGCGCGGCAAAATCGGCGCTTTCTTTAGCGATACTCGCGTCCGTACTGTACGACATCGGTTCGAGAAAGACAGGCAGATCGTGCGCGTGACTTTCCTGTACCACCTGTCGGATTACCCCCTCAACTTCTTCCGCCAGCGCGCCGCTGTGTGGGTGATAATACGCCAGCAGTTTAACGGCGGACGCGCCCATCTTCTTGATCTTGCCCAGCGTCCACTGTGGGTCGAAAATCAGCTTGCGATACGTCGCATCGCCCGAATAACCGCTCTCTTCATACGACATCAAAAACCCACACGAGCCGCGCGTGTGCATGGCAGGCATCAAACCATATTGGTTGTCGAGCAGTACTGCGCTCGTCTTGGTCGTCAGCGCAGATACGATCTCACCTTTGATCGCCGCCGCGTCGTCGTAGCTCGTGCCGTCGGGCAGCATCTTACGGTAGCTACCGCGTTGATCGAACGCCAAAATCGTAAAAATGTGATCGTCGGTGCTGGTCGTTTTCAGCCCGCGCCAGCGTCCGGGTGTCAGTTGTGTCGTCATGTACTGCTCCTTGAACCATGAAAGGATTGAACCACAGAGAACACGCAGAATATAGGGGCTTTTGAACTATTTCTGTGTGTTCTCTATGGCTAAAGGCTTTTTGCGGTTTGCATGAATGCTTCAACCTGCGCGCGCGTCGCCGCGCCCGCCATTGGACCCTGAACCGTCACCGCCAGCGCGCCACACGCATTGGCGTATCGCGCCGCGTGCTGGGGTGTATCGCCGCCGAGCCAGCGCACCAAAAAGCCAGCGTCAAAACAGTCACCCGCACCCGTTGGATCAACCTCATCGACGATGAAACCGGAGACGTGGGTTGTTTCATCAGCGCTGTACACCGTGCAGCCGTCCGCGCCATGGGTGATGACCACGACGCGCCCGCTTTTTCCGGCGGTCAGCGCGCGCGCCGCTGCTTCAACGGATGCTTCACCCGTGAGCAGCATGGCTTCATCGGCGGTCGGCAAAATGACATCGGCGGCGGCGATGAAGGGCGCGAACGCCGCGCGCGCTTGATCGAGCGGCATCAACTGCGGGCGGATATTCGGATCAAAGCTGATTTTCGCCCCATTCGCTCGCGCTGTTTCCAACATATGGACGCCCAGCGCGAGTGCATCAGCGTGCATCGACAACGACGACCCCATGATGTGCAAACAGCGCAGCTTATCGAACAGCGCCGCAATGTGCGGACGATCCAGCAGCGCGGACGATAACTGTCCGGCGGCGGCATGACGCAGATGATACACAAAATCACGCGCGCCACCCGTCGTATAGGCTACAAACGCCGCCCCTGTCGTGTAACCGGGCAGCGCGATCACGCCGGACGTATCGACGCCATCGGTGATCAGTTGATCGAGCAAGTTACGCCCGAACGCGTCGGGTCGTCCGTCGTGCGCCGCGCCGATACAGCCAATCGCGCTAACGGTTGCGCCCAATCGCGCCGCCTGTACTGCGAAGATAAACGGCGCGCCGCTTGGATACGGACCTGTAAAGCCGCCCGCATGATCGAGCGGCACATCCAGCGCTGTCCGCATGATCTCGACCAGTGCTTCGCCGAAGGTGAGAATATCTAAAGGGTAGATCGTCACATCAAGTCCCCGCCATCGGTTGCAACCCGCCGTGACATTATGCTGATAACTCAGCCACGCCGACGATATGCTTGACCAGAACTTCGGCGTCATATTGTCCGCGCGGCAAGTTTGCCGCCACGCGCCCGCGCCGCATGACCACGCAGCGATTCGCCACTTCGAGCACATCCTGCATGGTGTGGCTGATCAAAATCACCGGAATGCCCTGTTCGCTCAACGAACGCACCAGCGACAAGACTTTGCGCTGTTCTGGCACACCGAGCGCCGCTGTCGGTTCATCCATGATGACCAGTTTGGCATTCCAGTAAATCGCGCGCGCGATCGCAACCGCCTGGCGCTGACCGCCCGACAAATTGACCAGATTTTGTTTGAGCGACGGGATATGAATATCGAGCCGATCCAACACTTTCGAGGCTTCCTGGCGCATCCATTCGTCATCGGTGACGGAGATGAAGCCGAACAGCTTTTTTTGCTTCTCCTTGCCCAAGAACACGTTCGCACCCACATCAAGATTTTCTGCCAGCGCCAAATCCTGATAAATCGTCTCGATGCCGCTGTCGCGGATTTGCGAGGGTCCGTGTCCGGTGATGTCCGCGCCGTCGAACGTGATTTGACCACCGTCCGGTCTATAGACGCCAGAAATGCACTTGATCAGTGTAGATTTCCCTGCGCCGTTATCGCCTAAAAGGGCGACGATCTCGCCGCGCTCAACTTGAAAATCAACCTGATTTAACGCCGTCAAGCCGCCAAAATGTTTGCTGACGCCAACGCATTGCAATACGATCTCAGACACTTGTCCGCAGCCTTTCCAGCGCTTCTTGCGCCTGGTTGACCAGCACCGCCACGATGATGACGACACCGACGACGATGAACTGCCAGATCGAATCGACGTTCAAAATCACCAATCCGGTTTGCAGCACGCCGATGATCAACGCGCCAATGACCGCCCCGCTCACCTTACCTTCGCCGCCGAACAAATTCGTCCCGCCGATCACGACCGCGGCGACCGATTGCAGCAGTGCGACCTCACCTGCTTGTGGCGCGCCCGCCGTAAACCGGAAGCTGTGCAGCACGCCCGCGATTCCGGCGGTGAACGCTGAGATCACATAAATCACGATCAAATGACGGCGCACGTTGATACCCGCGCGAATCGCGGCATCGGGGTTGCCGCCGATCGCATACGTGTGCCGCCCAAAACGCGTGCGCCCCAGAATGAACGCAAAAATGACCACGACCACCGCCGTGATAATGACTGGATACGGCAGCAGCGCCGAAATTCCGCGAATGACATCCGGCGGTAAATCTGGCGGACGCTGAAACGGCACGACCCCTTGACCCGGCACCAGATAGAGCAGACTGCCATTGCCGATCGCGCGCATTACATCGCGCAGTTCGGATGGCAGATTGCCGACGACCTGCTGCCCATCGGTGAGCAAGAACGCCGCGCCGCGAATGATGCCAAACATGCCCAGCGTGGCGATGAATGGCGGAATCTTGACGCGCGCGATAAGCACGCCGTTGATGAAACCGGGAATCAAGGCGACCAGCAGCGCCATACTCACGCCGATCACCATCGCGGTCGGCACCGCAGTGCCGCCAAGCACGAGATCGCGCATACTCCGAGCCGAAATCACCGACGCTAGTCCGACCGTCCAGCCGATGCTCAGATCGATACCGCCCGTGACGACGACATACGTTTGACCAATCGCCATCAGCGCGACCAGCGTGCTGGTGACGAGAATATTCGAGAAGTTATTCAGGCTAAAAAAGCCTGTGCCTGTTGCAGAAAAGAAAATAACCATCGCCAGTAAAAACAGGTATGCCCAACTTTTGGCGAGAAAATCGAGCGCTCTGTCGCGCGTCGGGGATTGTTTTATTACCGGTGCAGTTGCAGCCATAAAGATTTATCCTGCGTCTCAAAAAAATGTACACAAGGGGGAACATCACAGATGCCCCCCACCTTCTAATCCCCCCGCTTGCAGCGGTGGAAACATACCAGCCCTCACCCTAAATCCCTCTCCCACAAGGGGAAAGGGACTTTCTACCACGTTTCTCCCCTTCTCACACAAACGAGAGAAGGGGTCGGGGGATAAGGGGTACGATGCGTTTTTTAATTCCCCGTATAGATGAATCCTGCCATCATCGGGTCATCGACGTTTTCGGGGGTGAAGACCGCGTAGCCGGTCGGGATGCGTTCTGGCATCGACGTGACGCCGCGCGCGGTCGCAATTGCCGCCACCACGCCCAGGTAACCCATGTCGGCAGGTTTCTGCGCGATCACGAGTGAGACCGTGCCGTCACGCAGATAACCGATGTTTTCTTCGCTGGCATCGAACAGCGCGACCTGCACTGCGCCGTCGCCCAAGCCTGCATTTTCAATCGCTGCGCCCGCGCCCAACGCGCCGAACGTGTTGGTCGCAAACATCCCCGTGATTTCTGGGTTCGCCTGTAAAACGGCGGCGGTTTGCTGCTGCGCGGTATCCGCGCTGTTTTCGTTGTAATCGACACGGACGACGACCAAGCCACGATCCGCCGCCGCTTGTTCGCAGCCATCTTCACGTTGATCAGTCGTGCTGATGCCCGGACGCACGTTCTGGATGTAGATTTGTGCGCCTTCACCCAACGCATCTGCCAGCGCCGAACACGCAATATAACCGCCCTGCGTGTTATCCGACCCGATATAGCTCAACGGGAAAGTGACTTCGCCCGCCGCGTAATCGCCGTCACCGATGAACGTATCGACGGTGATGACCGGAATACCTGCTTCGAAGGCTTCTTCCAATACGGGGATCGACTGCTGACGGTCGTTCGGGGCGGTGACGAGCGCGTCGATATCACCGCGCGCGGTCAGCGCTTCGATGATCGGCGCGGACACCGTGACATCGAACGCCGATGGGTCTTGTTGAATAACGGTGATGCCGAAACGAGCCGCCGCCGCATTGACGCCGCGCGACATCGTGATATAGAACGGATCAGGATTCACACCCGGCACGAATGCCAGATTGTAGCTGTCATCCAGGCGCGGCTGGACTTCCGCCGTACCACTCGTATAGATGAAACGCGCTTGGTCGGGGTCATCGACGTTATCCGCCGTGAATACTGCATAACCCGTTGGGACACGTTTCGGAATGCTCTGGAAGCCGTCGAGATACGCGGTCGCCAGCGCCACGCCCAGATAGCCCATGTCTGATGGTTTTTGCGCGATCACGAGTGAGACCGTGCCATCACGCAGATAACCGATATTTTCTTCACTGGCATCGAACAACGCGACTTGCACGCTGCCCGCCAAGCCTGCATTTTCAATCGCTGCGCCCGCGCCCAACGCGCCAAACGTGTTGGTCGCAAACATCCCGGTGATTTCTGGGTTCGATTGCAACACGGCGGCAGTTTGCTGCTGCGCGGTATCCGCGCTGTTTTCGTTGTAATCGACACGGACGACGACCAAACCACGATCCGCCGCCGCTTGTTCGCAGCCGTCTTCGCGTTGATCAGTCGTGCTGATGCCGGGACGCACGTTCTGGATATAAATCTGTGCGCCTTCACCTAACGCATCCGCAAGTGCGGAACACGCGATATAACCACCCTGCGTGTTATCCGACCCGATATAGCTCAACGGGAACTGGACTTCGCCCGCCGCGTAATCGCCATCACCGATGAACGTATCGACGGTGATGACCGGAATACCGGCTTCGAAGGCTTCTTCCAACACCGGAATCGACTGCTGACGGTCGTTCGGGGCGGTGATGAGCGCGTCGATATCACCGCGCGCGATCAACGCTTCGATGATCGGCACGGACACCGTGACATCGAACGCCGACGGGTCTTGTTGAATAATGGTCACGCCCAAATCGCTGGCGGCTTGGTTGACGCCCGCGCTCATCGTAATATAGAACGGATCAGGGTTTACCCCCGGCACAAACGCAATCGTATAGTTCATATCGTCTTGCGCTGCTGCCATCGATACCACACCCAACAGAAGTGCGACGACGAGCAAAAGTGAAACTTTACGAGTTAACATACAAAGGACTCCTTGATTAAAAGCAAGTTATTTATCGAGAAAAGCTCTGGTATCGGTACCATAGGGCGCTGCGATTATTTGACCAATCACCTCCTTAAGCGGTATTTTTCCGATGAGTATAAACACGCGACGGCGGCGTCGCAACAAACCATTTAGGTCAACCCATGAAAATTCTGATCATCGTAAGCGGCGGTGATGCGCCCGGCATCAACGCAGCGCTGTTTCATCTGGCGGATACAGCAGCACAGCACGGCGATACGCTGATCGGCGCGCGTGGCGGTTTTTCCGGCGTGCTCGCGGAGCAGTTTATGCCGCTCGATGCGCGTGCGCTCGCGCCGCTCATCGGCTTGGGCGGATCGTTCTTGCCCTCCAGTCGCGATCCGGTTTTGAAGGAAGAAACCAATCGTCAGCAGCTCCAGGCTATTTTCAAGCGACACGGGTTCGACCATCTGATCTTGTTTGGCGGCGGCGGCACGCTGCATTATTTGCCGCCCATTTTACAAACGTTAGGCATCAACTGCGTGGGCATTCCGACCACCATCGATAACGACATAGCGGCAACCACTTACTCACTCGGTTTTCACAGCGCGTGTGAGTTCGCCTATCATGCGGTTGATGGGATTCGGGCGACGGCGGGCGCGCTTGAAGGACGCTTATTCACGCTCGAAACGCTCGGCGGCGACTCGGGTATGCTCGCGCTTTCAATTGCGTCGGGGTCAAGCGCAGACGGCGTCTTGCTGCCAGAATATCCGAACGTGGATGAAGATGCGCTGGCGGCGCGCCTGAAAGCGGCGATTGTGCGTAAGGGACACGCGCTGCTCGTCTACAATGAATATGTGCAAGGCAAAAACGAATTGATCGAGCGGATCGCCGTCAAAGTTGGGGTGCGTTTGCGCGATACACGCTTAGGACATGCACAACGCGGCGGTACATCCGTACATATGGATCGTATTCTCGCACAAGATTTTGCCAGGATCGCCTATGGTGCGGCGCAGCAGCGCGTGTCTTACGGGATGACCGTTTTGGAGCAGTCCACTCATTTTGCTTTCTTACAGCAGCATTTCATCGAGGAAGATAGGGTCAAAGCACCGAACCCCTATGCATACAACCTGATCAATGGAATTACGCCGTGAATATTCTCGCGTTCGATTTTGGTGGGACGCGCACCCGCGCTGCCTGGTATACCGTCGATGACGCGGGCAGTGTGCCAATTCAGCACCACCGCGCCGAACAAGCCACGCAGTCGAGCGACCCGGTTGCGCGCTTGATCGAACGGCTGATCGCGCTCGGTCGCGGCGTGATCCCCGACGGCGCGACGCCCGATGCGATTGGCATTGCCGCGCCGGGTCCCGCCGATAACGCGCGCGGCGTGATCTATCACTCGTATGCGCTGCCAGGGTGGAAAAATGTGCCGTTAGGTGATTTTTTGCGCGATGCTTTTCATGCGCCCGTCTATATGCACAATGACGGCAGCATGGGCGCGCTTGCCGAAGGCTGGGCGGGTGCGGGGCGGGGCGCCAACCCGCTGATCTATATGACCATCAGTACCGGCATTGGCGGCGGCGTACTTATTGACGGACAGTTGTTCACAGGCTGGAGCGGACTCGCCGCTGAGCCGGGGCATCTCGTTGTCACTGCGCCGGATGGCACGCCGACGCGCTTAGAAGCAGTCGCTTCGGGGACAGCGCTGGGTGAGCGTGCGCGTTTCTTGATTGAGACGACTGATACGCCGTCATCCCTGCGACAAGTCGCGGTCATCGATGGGGCGGCGGTCGGCACGGCAGCGGCGAACCGTGATGCGCTTGCGCTGCACATCGTCACGCAAGCCGGGACGATCCTCGGTTATGGCATTGTCTCGCTGCTGCATCTGTTTAGCCCCGAAGCAATCGTCATCGGCGGCAGCACGGCGAAACTTGGCGCGTTGTTGTTCGATCCAGCCCGCGCCGCCATTAATCAGCACGTGCTGGACGCGCGTTATCTGCCGCCTAACTTGATTCGTCGCGCACATTTTGGTGAAGATGTGTGTTTGATCGGTGCGGCGATGTATGCGGCGCGCACAAACTGACCGCACGCTAAACCTCACCCCGCACGCGCCTCGTTTTCAGCCCTCACCCCCTACCCCTCAGCCCTCAGGGCGAGGGGAGAAAAACCTTCGCGGTAGGGGAAGTCCTTCTCCGTGACGGAGAAGGGTTTAGGATGAGGGCAATCTGCGTAAGGTGAGCTAAAAGTGACTACGCGACCAGCGCCGCTGCTGCGCTGTTGACAGTACCTTCTGCCAGCGCACTCAACTTTTTGTCGGTCGCTTCTTCTTCATCGAGGCTTTCGCGCAGCAATGTAACTGCATCGGCTTCGCCAAGAAGTTCGGCATACGCGATCGCCGTGCCGTAGCCCGAAATTTCGTAATGTTCGACTTTTTGCGCCGCGCCGATCAAGGCTGCGTCACGCACTTCCTTCGCTGCTTCTTCTTCAATCGCTTCTGCGCCTTCCGCGATTAAGCCTTCCATGCCTTTGCATTTGACGCCGCCGTGAGTCTCGCCCATCGCCTTCAAAACGCGATCCAGACGTTCAATCTGTCCCTGCGTTTCGCTCAAGTGCGTTTCGAACCCCTTCTTGAGTTCGGGATTGGTGGCTGCTTTCGCCATTTTTGGCAGCGCTTTCGTCAATTGGTTTTCCGCGCTGTACAGGTCTTTCAGATTATGAACCAACAGGTCGCGCAATGTTTCCATCTTCATGATTAGCCTCATTTGCTCATGCAGAACACTATCCTCACTCTAGTCCACGTTCTCAAAAATGTTCCGCGAAATAAGCTGAGCGGATGCCAAAAATAGGACACAATCGTCGCAATTGACCTATGCTGGCATAGGTTACTTTGCTCATTCTTGATGGAAAAGCGCGCGCGTTTAGGACTTATTTAGACACTTAGGAGTATCGTTACGAAATTCGTAAACAGCCTTCGTCGCGGTCGCGATGACGTGCCCAATAGAAAGACACGCAGCATGAACGATTTTATTTGTATCAGCCATCTCCGATGGGACTTTGTCTGGCAGCGTCCCCAACACCTCCTTTCGCGAATGGCGCTGACGTACCGCGTTTTATTCGTCGAAGAACCGATGACTGCGATGCATCTGCGCGAGCCACAGATCGAAGTTACGCCGCGTGTATTGCCCAATGGCGCGCAGATCAATGTCGCGCGTTTGCTTGTGCCCGCTGCTCATGATGAATGGATTGGGCATGGCGACCCGCGTACGCAGCCGATCTATCAGGCGCTGCTGAACAAATATCTGAAGGCAAATCGGTATCAACAGCCGATCTTATGGCTGTATACGCCGATGGCGCACGATTTTACGTCGATCCCACATCGTCTTTTAGTTGTCGATGTCATGGATCAGTTGTCGGCGTTCAAAGGTGCGCCGCATGATCTGGTCGATTACGAGGCGCAGTTATTACCGAAAGCGGATGTCGTTTTCGCGGGTGGCACCAGCCTGTTTCATGACAAAAAGCTGTTCAACCAGCACACCTATTGTTTTCCGAGCGGCGTCGAAATCGAACACTTTGCGCGCGCCGCAAACCGTGATGCGTTTGCTCCACCCGCGCCGCTCGATACGCTGTCTGCACCGATCATCGGCTACTTCGGCGTCATCGACGAACGCATGGACATGGAGTTGATTCGCACGATGGCGCAGCGTCATCCCGAATGGAACATCGTTTTGTTAGGACCCGTTGTCAAAATCGACGCGGCGGAACTGCCACAAGCGTTTAATCTGCATTATCCCGGTATGCGTTCGTATGCCGACCTGCCCGCGTATCTGGCACATTTCGATGTCGCGCTGATCCCGTTCGCACTCAATAAATCGACGCGTTATCTCAGCCCGACCAAGACGCTCGAATATATGGCGGCGCATAAACCCGTCGTCTCTACCGCCATCGAAGACGTGCGGGCGCTGTACGGCGAAGTCGTCCAGATCGGCAGCACCCATGACGAATTTATCGTGCATGTCGAACAGTCTTTGAAGTGTTCATCACCCGATCGGCTAGCCAAAGAACGCGCGTTACTCGTTCAGCATTCGTGGGACAACATCGTCGCGGGAATGCTTGTCCTTTTGGAGCCGCGCCCGGTACAACTGCCGCGCCGCGTGCCTGCCCCCATACAAACTACTGCTGTGAAAGTGAGCTAAATCAATGACTCAGAAAATCGTCATTCTCGGCGCGGGTCCTACCGGATTAGGGGCGGCTTATCGTCTGCAAGAACTTGGACACAACAACTTTACGATTTACGACCGCAATGCCTATGTCGGCGGGCTGGCGACCAGTTTTGTCGATGCCGCCGGGTTCACCTACGACATCGGCGGACATGTCATGTTTTCGCACTATCCGTATTTCGATGCGCTGGTCGATAAACTACTCGGTGACGACTACACCGAAATCATGCGCGAAGCCTGGGTATGGATGATGGATCGGTTCGTACCGTATCCATTCCAGAACAACATCCGTCATTTGCCGCCCGAAGTCGTGCTCGACTGTGTATTGGGTTTGATCGACTCGCAGCAGCAGCCCGAAAAACTTAAAGCCGCGCGTAATTTCGATGAATTGATCGACGCCCAGTTCGGTAAGGGCATCGGGTCGATTTTCATGAAGCCGTATAACTTCAAAGTATGGGCGCACCCCGTCAGCCATATGAGCGTCGATTGGCTCGGCGAACGTGTGTCGCTGCCGAACTTGCAGCACATTCTGAAAAACGTGATTTTAGGCGAAGATACGGTGTCGTGGGGACCTAACAACACCTTCAAGTATCCACGCTATGGCGGCACGGGCGGTTTATACACCCCGTTCATGAAATATGTCGGTAATCGCGTTCGCCTGAACAAGGAAGCTATCAGCATTGACCCGCAGCGCAAACAAATCTCGTTCCGCGATGGCGATGTGGTCGATTACGATGTGCTGCTTTCGACCATGCCGCTTGATTTGCTCATCGGGCGCATCAACGCCGCCCCTGATTCAATACGGGCGCAAACGCATCACCTGCATCATTCAAGCGGCTTGATCGTCGGCGTTGGCGTCAATCGTCCCGTCGATACATCGAAGTGCTGGCTGTATTTTCCAGAACCGACCGCACCGTTTTATCGCAGCACGTATCTGAACAACTACTCACCAGAGATCACGCCCGACCCGAATCAACATCTGCTGCTGACCGAAACCAGCTACAGTCCGTACAAATCCGAGGACAAAAGCACAATTGTCGATCGCGTCGTGCAGGGCTTGATCGATGTCAAACTGCTGCATGAATCCGACCGCGCGCTGATCGCCAGCACGTACCTGATCGATGTCGATTACAGCTATCCCGTGCCGACGACCGATCGTAATCATGCCTTGGCGATGATTCAGCCGTGGCTGATGCAGCACGACATTTACAGTCGCGGACGTTTCGGCGCGTGGGAATACGAAATCGGCAATATGGATCACTCGGTCATGCAAGGCGTCGAACTCGTCAATCATTGGCTGCTCGGTCAACCCGAAACGACCTGGAAGAATTTCGCCAAGGCTGACGCACCGATCACCATCAACACCGACGATGATTTTTACTCGACTCCTGGTCACGGCTGGGTACGGGCGGGCAGCGCGACGCTTAGCGAAGCCGAACCGACCATGACCCATGTCAGCATCGACGCCGCCGATTAACCGATGGCAAGCTGACCTACGAAAGTGATCGTTCATGGCAGACACGTTGTTCAACAGTTTTTTTATCGGTGGCTTTGAAGCCTCCACGCATGTCCTGCGTTCTGGTAAACGCCTCGATATGCTGGAGGCAACCGGACACACGCGCCATATCCGCCGTGATTATCAACGGCTGATGGATATGGGCATCAACACCGCCCGCACGGGGATACGCTGGCACTTGATCGAGCAGCGCGCCGGCGTTTATGACTGGTCGAGCGCGCTGCCGATGATCCGTTCGGCGCGTGAGACTGGAATGCAGTTGATCTGGGATTTACTGCACTACGGTTATCCCAACGATATCGATTTGTTCTCAACCGCCTTTTTGCGGCGTTTTCGCAAACTCGCGCGTGCGTTCGCGCATATGCTGGCACAAGAAACCGATTACGCGCCCTACATTTGCCCGGTCAACGAAATCTCGTTTTTCGCATGGGCGGGTGGGGATGGCGCGCACATGAATCCGTTTGCTAACGGACGCAGCTTTGAACTTAAATGCCAGCTCGTACGCGCCGCGCTGGAAGCGACCGACGTGATGTGGGAAGTATTTAGCGACGCGCGTATTTGTCACGTCGATCCGGTGCTGCACATCGTGCCGAACCCCGATCGACCGTATGAGATTGCCGACGCTGACGGGTATCGAATCGCGCAGTATCAAGGCTGGGATTTGCTCGGCGGCATATTCAAGCCAGAAATCGGCGGTGAGGCACGGCATCTTGACGTGTTAGGCTTGAACTTTTACCCAAACAACGAGTGGGTCTACAAAGGCGACACGCTCAAACGCCACGACCCGCGCTACAAACCATTTCGCGAAATCATCCGCGAGGTATATTCGCGCTACCAACGTCCGATGTTCATCGCGGAAACCGGTGCTGAAGGCGATCAGCGCGTTGAGTGGTTGCGGTATATGTGCAGCGAAGTGCGCGCCGCCATCGACGAGGGCTTGCCCGTACATGGCATCTGTTTGTACCCGATCATGAATTTTCCCGGCTGGGAAGATGATCGCGATTGCCAAAACGGCTTGTGGGAATACCCCGACGCAAACGGCAACCGCCAACCCTATCATCCACTCGCGCAAGAACTGATACGCCAGCAAGCCATGTTCGAACCGATATTACAGGTTCAAAATTTCAGCCAATTTTCCTAGCCCTAGTTCGTACTAATGGGGCTTAAGCACCGACCAAATCTCCTGTAGAGTCATCGTATCATCTGCAAGGCGTAAGCTGGTTCATACTCCTCTCATCGTCCACCTCAGCCGCTTGCCTGAAGCAAAACAGGAGTGTAGAGGTTATTATGAACTACAACATCGCCGTCGTTGGAGTCGATACTGACGCGCAGCACAGCATCAACCAGTTTTTTCGTGGACAAAAAGTCCAGCCCATTGAATTGAGCTATATACTCTCCGACAAGATTATGGCGCAAAGCGCCACGTTCGATCTGGTCGTCCTGGATATGCCACCGATACGATCCGTGCGTGACTCCGAACGACTTTTTCAATGGGTGAAAGCCTGGCGTCATATTCCGATTGTCGTTTTAATACAGCCTTCGGATGTGCGTCTGACGATTCCGTTACTCGATGCGGGCATTGATAATTATCTGGTCAAGCCTTTTTCTGTCGAAGAACTGTGGGCGAAAGTTCACGCGCTGCTGCGACGGCTCAAACCGACATCGATGCCCGGTGAAACGCATCGCACCATCGAGATTGGCGGTTTTCAAATCGATATCGTCGCGCGCCGTGTGTTCATCGATGACGGAGACATCCATTTGACGCGTAAAGAATTTCTCCTGCTCAAAGACCTAGCCACGCACATGGACTCGATCCGTATGCACGAAGAGCTGCTGGCAACCGTGTGGGGCGGCGAATATGGCAACGCCAATCATTATCTGCATATCTATTTAGGCAGAATCCGCAAGAAATTAGGTCCAGTTTACGCCTCGCTTATCGAAACCATCCCCAGCATGGGGTACATGCTTCGCTCACGTCTGGGTACTGCGCAGTAAATCAAAGGTCAAGCATCAACCCTATCCCCCAACCGCAGCTCTAGCGATAGAGAGGGGGGAGCAGCTCTCGGCGAGTACCCCACTCCAAGTGTTGAAGCGCGACATGCGCCCGCTGATGGGTGATGTGTTTGTTCCTATCTGGCGCAGAGGGTCAATCGCAGCGCATTTTGATGTATCATGGCAGCATTGTTGACAGGAATATGTGTCTTGAAACTACGGCTGTCGCTGCTGACTCTGATCACTTTTTTGCTCGCCGCGTGCCAACAGAGCGCGGTCGAAGATATTGAAGATATTCCCACCATCGCTGTCATCGAAGACCTGGCGACGGTCTTCCCGCTCACGCAAAACGCGCCGCCCGCACCCTTCAACGATACGGTAACAGCGTTCGCGCGCGTCGATAATGGCTTGAGCGATCTGGCGGGATGGCGCTACGTCGTCACCCTGCAATTCGATGGCGTGTTTGCCCGCACCAGCCGCGCAATCGCTGGGTCAGCACGCGCCGAAGTCTGGTTCAATCAACTGGCGTCAGCGCGGCGCATCACGTTCGCCACCGATGGTCCACTGTTTGAAGAAACCGGACAAGTCGTATATGAAGCCGTGCGTCTGGCGCGCGATGCGTTCCTGGTGCGTGATAGTATGTGCGCGCAAAACCTGGCAGGGCAAGCGGGCGACGCCCAAACCGCCGCCGACATCGGTGCGGGCGATCTGGTCGGTGGGGTGGCGCGCGCGTTCCCGGCAGGGCGACGCGCGGTCATCAACGGACAGGACGTATATTCGTACCGCTTCGACGATGTCGATTTAGTCGTCCCATCGGTACGTCTGGGCGATGGCAGTTCGCAGCGCATCATCAGCTACGATTTGTGGATTGCGCCATCGGCGGCTGCGGTGACTCGTCTGTACGTCAATCTGGAAGTAGAAAACGTCATGCTGCTCGATAGTCAACTGCCCGTGAGCGGACAGATTATTATCCGCTATGACCTGCACGATGTTGGCACGCCATCGAACATCAGCGTGCCAAACGGCTGTTAGCCTTTCATCTTTCCCTGTACAGTGAGCATACAGGCGATGGGCGTTACACCATGTGTGTAATCAGTTCACTCAGTTGCATCCGTTCATGACGAATATGCGGCAGCACTTCACGCCCATAAAAATCGATGACCGCTTCTTGCCCCGCTTGCCCCGAATGGATATACAGATGGGTAACGCCCGCCGCGCTCATTTTTTCGATGTTCTCGATATGCGTCTGGGCATCCGCGCCGACGACCCAGTTTTCTGTAACTTTATTGAGCGAGAGTGCCGCTTCAGCCCGTTCCAGAATATCGCGCGGGTTGGGGTTATCGACAAATTCCGTCCATGCGTTCGGGAGAAAACGCCACATCTGCGCGGCGTAATTGCTCGATTGGCGTTCACCGACAAAGACAAAACTTTCGGCATGAATCGGCATGTGTGCCGGGTCTTTACCACTCTTACGCGCGCCAATTTCAAAGGCGCGGCGCATCTCTGGCATGACCACACTTTCCGCATCGCTGATCAACCCGTCGCCATGCTCTCCAGCGAGTTTCATACTATTTTCGCCAGATGCCGCGATGAAAATCGGGACAGGTTGTTCAGGCAGTGTATACAGCTTTGCGCCCGTCGTCTGGTAATATCTGCCTTTGAAGTTTGTGACCTCACCTGTCCATAATTGGCGAATCAACGTGACCGCTTCGCTCAATCGTTCGGCGCGCTCGTCATAATCAGCCCAATCACCGGTCGCCGCTTGCTCGTTGATAGCTTCGCCAGAACCAACGCCCAAAAAGACGCGATTCGGATACAGCGCACCCAACGACGCGAACGCTTGCGCGACAATCGCCGGATGATAGCGGAATGTCGGACACGTCACGCCTGTCCCCATTGGAATTTGGATGTGCTGCCCCAACGCACCTAATAACACCCACGCAAAGCCCGAATACCCTTGATTATCCATCCAGGGTTGAAAATGATCACTCGTCCAGACCATGTCAAATCCCGCTTGTTCAGCGCGGATTCCAAGATCGATCAAACGCGGCTGCGTAAATTGTTCGTGTGATAACACAAAACCAACCGAGACCATGAAAAGACTCCTCTACTCGTCTTTTCATTAGACATCGGTTAATACAGGTTTGCATGCGCCAAAGCACCTAACACTCAGCGCCTTTTGGAGTGTCTTTGTTAAGGCAGTGTCGCGGGTTTTTTCTTAGAGTAAATGCGCTTTCTCAATATCAGCATAGTCATACGCGAGTTCGCGCCATGCCTTGCCCAACCGCTTGAAGCCTTCTTCAATCTCGGTCGGTTTTTGCGCGGCGAAATTCAGCCGTATCTTATAGCTGCCCGATCCATCGGTGAAAAATACGCTGCCGATGCCATAGGCGACGCCCATTTGAATCGCCGAAATATACAATTCGCTCGCCGTTGGACCCGATTTGGGCAGTTCAATCCACAGATACAAGCCGCCTTCGGGAATATCGAACTTAGAACCCGTCGGCAAAAAGCGGCGCGCTGCATCGACCGCGACATCGCGGCGGCGACGCAGCTCGCGGTTATTGCGTTCAAGCTGCTTCGCCAGCACGCCACGTTCCAGCATCAGATGAATCGCGCGTTGATTTAAGCCCGGCGTCGAAATATCCGCGCTTTGTTTAACACGTATCAGCCGTTCTAAATGCGTCGTGTTGGCGATGACATAGCCGATTCGCATTCCCGGCAGCAGATTTTTCGTGAACCCGCTCGTATGAATGACTATCCCATTTTCATCGAGCGCCTTGAGCGGCGGCACTGGGTCGCCTTCATAACGAAATTCGTGATACACACTGTCCTCTAACAAGGTCAGGTGATAATCGTTCGCCAGATTCAGAAGTTGGCGGCGGCGGTGGATCGGCATGACATGCCCCGTCGGGTTCTGGAACGTCGGCATTACATACAGCAGACGCGGGTGATGATCGAGAATGATATTTTCCAGCACATCGAGTCGAATGCCATCCTCATCCATCGGTATCCCCATCACCTGCACGCGGCGTGTGCGCGCGATGTCGAGCATCCCCAGATACGTCGGGTTTTCGGTCAGCAATAAATCGCCTTCGCCCAGAATCGCCTGCACGATCAAATCGAGCGCTTGCTGCGTGCCACCCGTGATCAAGACTTGATCCGGGTTGCACTGAATGCCCAGTGCGCTCACATAATCGCGTACAGTCGCGCGCAGCGGTGCGTAACCTTCTGGCTGTTCGTAACCGAGCGCGCGCGCGCCGTCGCGGTCAAGCACGATATTGAGCGCATCTTTGAGGTGATGCACCGGGAAAAATTCGGGCGGCGGTACGCCATGACTGAAGTTGATCACGCCCGGTTTGCGCGCCAGCCGCATCATCTCGCGCAGGCTGCGATCTGGCATGAGCGGCGCGTCAAGCGGGTGATGATGTCCATTTCCGTTCGATTGCATTAGGTGTTGTACGGGTGCATCGCTTTCGGCGTGTTCGCCCGCGACGAACGTGCCGCGTCCCGCGTG